>ULZK01025831.1_pt1 | contig 8858 bp, 8 predicted proteins | sample 1963021 | NCBI WGS metagenome assembly ULZK01 (sample SAMEA4835887, study PRJEB28245) | human gut metagenome | biome: gut microbiome; material: fecal sample | place: Denmark | collected 2008 | reverse complement strand
TATTATACAAAGGCGAGCTGTCCCGCTATCACATTCAAAAAGATGAGGAACTGCCGGAAGAGATTTACGAAGAACTGGTAGGACAGGTACTTACCAAAAGGGCAAAATTAAGAGCCATGCATCTGCTGGAAAAAATGGACAGAACCAGGGCAGAACTGAAGAAAAAGCTGGAGCAGAGCGGCTATCCCACAAAAGCTGTGGAAGAGGCTCTGAAATATGTAGAGTCTTTTCATTATATTGATGATGTCCGGTATGCGGCAAGATATATTGAATTTCAAAAAAGCAAAAAAGGAAAAGCCAGACTTAAAATGGAATTGCTGCAAAAGGGAATTTCGGCAGAAATCGTTGCCAGAGCCCTGGAAGAAGCAGAGGAACAGATGGATGCAAAAGAGACGATCCGTAAGATGCTTCAGAGCAAGAGAAAGGGAGAAGGAGCCATGGAAGAAAAAGAGAAACAGCGGCTTTATGGATTTTTTATGCGAAAAGGGTTCTCTTCTTCGGAAATTTTGTCGGTTTTTCGTGAGATAAGCGATAAAGAGTAAGAGACAGGCTCACCTTTTTGTTGACTTTTTTATGAATTCAGTATAAAATTATACTGTTGTATTTGTACAATGAAAATTAAATAAGGAGGTGCTCCTGTGGCAATCTATGTAATAGTTGCACTTGTTGCTGTGGCTGTTACCTTGCTGGTTTCCATTCCGGTAACTGCAAATCTTTCTGTGAAGAAAAAAACAGAAAAAGACGCAGAAACTATTGGAACCGCAGAAGTAAAAGCAAGAAGCATTATAGATGAAGCATTGAAGACTGCTGAGACAAAGAAACGTGAAGCTCTCTTGGAAGCAAAAGAAGAAAATCTCCGAACCAAAAATGAACTTGAGAAGGAGACCAGAGAGAGACGCAATGAACTTCAGAAGTATGAGAAACGTGTTTTATCAAAAGAAGAAGCCCTTGATAAGAAAGCAGATGCTTTAGAAAGAAGGGAAGCTGAGTACACAGCAAAAGAAGTAGAGTTAAAGAAGAAAGAAAAGAAAGTCGATGAATTACAAGGACAGAGAGTACAGGAACTGGAACGAATTTCCGGCCTTACCTCCGAACAGGCAAAAGATTATCTGTTGAAAACTGTTGAAGACGAAGTAAAAATTGACACAGCTAAGCTCTACAAGGAATTGGAGAGCAAGGCAAGAGAAGAAGCTGACAAAAAGGCAAAAGAATATGTAGTAACTGCTATTCAGAAATGTGCAGCAGACCATGTGGCTGAGACTACGATTTCTGTTGTACAACTGCCAAGCGATGAGATGAAGGGACGTATTATCGGACGAGAAGGACGTAATATCAGAACCTTGGAAACCCTTACAGGTGTGGATTTGATTATTGATGATACTCCGGAAGCGGTTGTGTTGTCAGGATTTGATCCAATCCGAAGAGAAGTAGCCAGAATCGCATTGGAAAAATTAATCGTAGACGGACGTATTCATCCGGCTAGAATTGAAGAAATGGTTGAAAAGGCTCAAAGAGAAGTGGAAGCCATGATGCGGGAAGAAGGAGAAGCCGCAGCATTGGAAGTAGGAGTTCACGGTATCCATCCGGAACTGATCCGTCTTCTGGGCCGCATGAAGTTCCGCTCAAGCTATGGACAGAATGCATTAAAACATTCTATTGAAGTAGCTCAGCTTGCAGGTTTACTTGCAGGAGAAGTAGGAACAGATATACGAATGGCGAAAAGAGCAGGTCTGCTCCACGATATTGGAAAATCCATTGACCATGAAGTGGAAGGTTCCCATATTCAGATTGGTGCTGACTTATGTAAAAAATATAAAGAATCACAGATTGTAATCAATGCAGTGGAATCCCATCACGGAGATATGGAACCGGCTTCATTGGTGGCATGTATTGTACAGGCTGCAGATGCAATTTCTGCTGCAAGACCTGGTGCAAGAAGAGAAACTTTAGAAACCTATACCAACAGATTAAAACAACTAGAAGACATCACAAACTCCTTTAAGGGAGTTGATAAATCTTTTGCTATTCAGGCGGGAAGAGAAATTCGTGTTATGGTGGTACCAGAGCATGTTACAGATGCTGATATGGTATTGCTGGCAAGAGATATTTCCAAACAGATTGAAGCTGAACTGGAATATCCTGGACAGATTAAAGTAAATGTAATTCGCGAATCACGGGTAGTAGATTACGCCAAGTGATGAAAATCGGCTTGAAAGGCTTATAAAAGACCTGCATAATATTATGTCAGGTCTTTTTTTTGTGGAAAAAACATAAACTATACAGGGTGAAGAGAATGAAAAAATATCTGAAATTGTTTTTCAGTCTATATGCAGCAGGTGTGGTTTTGGGAGTTTTATGTTGCAATTTTTATATAAGAGAAAAAGGATACCAGACAAGTTTGCTTCCTGTCTACCTGGCTTCCTTTTCTAATCTGACAGAGGGAAGGGAATATCTTTTTGGAAACTTGCTGATAAAAAGAGGAACCTTCTTTTTCATCGGAGCTATTTGTGGCCTGACACCTTTTGGGCTTCCTATGGCAGTAGCCAGCCTTTTGTGGTTTGGCTTTCTTGGGGGAAATCTGATTACGCTTTTTTTAGTAGAATACGGGTTAAAAGGAATGGGGATGGCGGGGCTGTGCTTTTTTCCGCAAATTCTTTTTTACGTACCTGGCTGGCTGTTCTTTTTCTTTCTGGTAGCCCAGATGAGCCAGAAATCATGGGGAAACAGAAAAAAGGAAGCCTCTGATTATAAGGCATATTTCTTTTTTTTGACAGGTACTTTGATTTGCCTGCTTTTGGGAATCTGGATGGAAAGTTATGTTAATCAAAATCTTCTTTGCCATGTTTTGGAAAAATGGCTTTAAGTTTACAAAAAATTAATAATTACAAGTTTACCATATGTGGTATAACAAAAGAAAAAATCTTGCGATATGTTGTGGGGAGTTGGAAAAACCTTGAAAAATAAGGATTTTTGTTAAATTTAGGTTTGATTTTTGTGTCCCAGTTGATATATAATCGAAATATGCCTATTTAAGAAGGGGAATAAATTATGAAGTGCGAAATACAAGAGTTCATCGGCTATTTACATAATACCAGAGGCACTTCAAAAAATACAGAGATTTCCTATGAACGTGATTTAAGGAAATTAGAGCAGTTTTTGATGAGAGAGGGAATTCAGGACGTAGAACAGGTAACAACTACGATTTTGAATTCTTATATCATGTATATGGAGAAAGAGCAGTTTGCCCCATCTTCCATATCCAGGAGCATTGCTTCTATACGGGCGTTTTTTCAGTATTTATGTCAGAAAAGCGGGTGGAAGGAAAATCCTGCGGAAACCTTAAAAGCACCGAAGATTGAGAAAAAAATGCCCGGTATTCTTACTGTAGAGGAAGTGGACTTGCTTTTGCAGCAGCCCAAGGCGAACACAGCAAAGGGAATCCGGGACAGAGCTATGCTGGAACTGCTGTATGCCACTGGTATCCGTGTGAGTGAATTGATTCACCTCACCTTAAAAGATTTGAATTTAAAACTGGGATATATTACATGCAGCGGCAGTGATAAGGAGAGGGTGATTCCTTTCGGAAGCGCGGCCAGAAGGGCAGTGGAACATTATATAGAAGGCGCAAGAGAAGAACTGATCGGGGGAAAACCAAATGAGCTGCTTTTTGTAAACTGTTCCGGTAAGGCAATGAGCCGCCAGGGATTTTGGAAGGTTCTGAAAAGCTATGCTGCAGCGGCTGGGATTCAACAGGACATTACGCCACATACCCTGCGCCATTCCTTTGCTGCACATCTGGTACAAAATGGCGCTGATTTAAAGAGCGTACAGGAAATGATGGGACATTCGGATATTTCCACAACCCAGATTTATATGAATATGAATGTGAATAAAATCAGAGATGTGTATATGAAAGCACATCCCAGAAAATAAAAAAGAACTGTTATATAAAATGCATCAAGATTCCTGAATCTCATTTTGTGTAACAGTTCTTACTTTATTATCAGATTAAATATTTCCTTATCAGCAGAGTTCTGCAATGGTATAGATAAGTTTTTCGGTGTCTTCCCATCCAAGACAGGGGTCTGTAATGGATTTTCCGTAAATATGATTTGGACCGATTTTCTGATTACCTTCTACCAGGTAGCTTTCGACCATCACACCTTTTACCAGATTTTGAATCTCTCTGGAAACCAGACGGCTGTGCAGGACTTCTTTTACAATTCGGATTTGCTGTTTAAATTGTTTTCCGGAGTTTGAATGATTGGCATCAATGATAACTGCCGGGTTTGCCAGATTTTTCTGACCATACATATCCAGAAGGCGCTGTAAATCTTCATAGTGATAATTAGGAATCGTATTTCCGTGTTTGCTGACGGCGCCTCTTAAAATAGTATGGGTAAGAGGGTTGCCCTCTGTGGCGACTTCCCATCCTCTGGAAATGAAGTCATGGCTGCCCTGACCGGCAATTACAGAATTTAACATAACCGAAAAATCACCACTGGTAGGATTTTTCATTCCAACCGGAATATCCAGTCCGCTGACCATAAGGCGGTGTTCCTGATTTTCTACAGAACGGGCGCCAATGGCAACATAGGAAAGCAAATCAGAAAGATAATGCCAGTTGTCAGGATAAAGCATTTCATCTGCAGAGGTTAAGCCTGTTTCTGCCAGGGAACGAAGGTGCATATGACGGATTGCCAGAATTCCGGCAAGCATATCCGGCTTGGCTTCCGGGTCTGGCTGATGCAGCATTCCTTTATAGCCTTCTCCGGTGGTACGTGGTTTGTTGGTATAAATGCGTGGTACCAGAATCAGACGTTCTGCAACCTTTTCCTGTATGGCGGCCAGACGGTTGGTATACTCACATACAGAATCTTCATTATCTGCAGAGCAGGGACCGATAATTACCAGAAACTTGTCAGATTTTCCGGTAAAAACAGCCTGAATTTCACGGTCTCTTTTTTCTTTTACTTTTTTTAAAGCTTCCGAGACAGGCACCTGCTCTTTTACTTCATCAGGTGTGGGAAGCTGTTTGACAAATCTAAAACTCATGATGTCTCCCTCTTTTTCCATGTAAAATCTGTAGTATTACGAAAAAATTATAATACAAGAAAGAACAAATGTCGATAGTTTTTGATAAAAATACTTTAGAAGTTTAAATAGATAAAACTAAAAGTAAGATTTCAGGAAAAACAGGGAAAGAACGGTAACAAGAAGCTCACTGACAATCAGTCCCCATAAATATCCCATAATTCCGTATACCGGAATTAGAAAGAATACAAAAAGAAGGCGGACTCCAAGTCCTATAACGTTGAGCAGCAAGGTCTGATTTACAGCGCCAAGTCCATTTAAAATCCCTCCTAAAGTGCCGGAAAGATAGAGGCAGGGGCAGATAAAAGAGAGGGTTTTAATAAAAGTTCCTGCAAATTCGTTTTGGAATAAAAGCAGTCCCAGAAAATCTCCAAAAAAATAGAAAAAGACAGTAAATGAAAAGCCAAGAGCCAGACAACATTTCACAGAGAGAAAGATACTCTTTCGGATATTTTGATGATTTCCCACGGCCTGGCTTTCAGCAACGGAAGGCAGAAGTACGGTAGAAACTGCATTGGTAATGGCACAGGGAAAGAAAATGAGAGGCAGTGCCATACCGGTGAGGACACCGTATACAGACAGGGCAGAGGCATTATCCAGTCCGTAAAGACGCAAATGTCCGGGAATGAGAACGGACTCTATACTGTGGAGAAGATTTACCAAAAGGCGGTTGCAGGTCAGGGGAAAAGAAAGGCATACTACAGATTTAAAGTCAGAAAAAGGGGAAACCATATGCCTGATTTGATAGTGGGCTTTGGTGTAATCACGGAAGATAACAAGACCGGAAAACACCATGGCCCCCAGTTCACCGCTTAAAAGTCCAACTGCAGCCAGAAGAGGAGTCACAGGAATTCCCTGGTCTGTCCAGATGAGAAATACCAGATAAGAGGCACCGACTCTGGCAAGCTGTTCCAGAAGCTGTGCCGCGGCAGGTACGGATAATTTTTTCCGCGCGAAATAGTAGCCGTTTACACAGGCATGAAAAGCGCCCATAGGCAGGGAAAGGGCCATGATTTTTAAAAGGGGCGTACAGCTTTCTTCCAAAAGAATGTGCAGTGCAAACCAGGAAGCATGGCGGTAAAGGAAAAAAGAAACCAGGATTGCGGTGAAAACAGAAAGAAAAGTGGAAATCAGAAAAATATCCCTGCTGCTTTGTTCTTCCTCAAGTGCTGCTTTTGCAGCTACCAGGCGGGAAATGGCAGTCTGGATGCCCCCCACAGTCAAGGCAAAGCAAAGAGCCTGAACAGGGAAAATTAATTGATAAATTCCCATGCCCTGGGCACCAATGGTGTGTGACAGGAATATTCTATAAATAAATCCAATGATTTTTGTCAGAAAACCAGATAAGGTTAAAATAAGCGTTCCTTTTACCAGAATATGCATATGCTTCATCAAGAGAGCCTCCGGATACCTTTTTTCTAAATATATTCCCTTTCGGAACTTGACAGAACTTTTGAAAGATGATATTCTACATTCAGATTAAAATCCGAGTAAAATAGTAGGGATTAAGAAGCATGAGAAGGCACTGGAAAAGAGGCGATAAAAAATGAAGCTTTCTACAAAAGGACGATATGGGCTGCGGGCATTGATTGATCTGGCACTTTATAGTGACCAGGAGGCAGTTTCCATACAGAGTATTTCTACAAGACAGCATATCTCGGACAGTTATCTGGAACAGCTCATGAGAAAGCTCAAAAAAGAAGGGCTGGTTTGCAGTATACGGGGCGCTCAGGGAGGTTACCGTCTGGCAAGACCGGCAGAGAAAATCTCAGTAGGAGATGTGCTGCGGGCGCTGGAAGGCAGTATTGAGGCAGTATCCTGTGGAGAAGGAAATGAGCACTGCCAGGGTGAGGACTTATGTGTGGCCCGTTATGTATGGCAGGAAATTAATAAAAGCATTCAGGAAACCGTAGACTCTATTATGCTGAGTCAGCTGGTGGAGGAAAGCCGCAGAGTTTTAGAAAAAGGACAGATTGAGATACAGAAATGTGAACAGTAATATTATTGAAGAAAGAATCGAGGAGATGAAGGCATGAAAACAAAAATTTATCTGGATAATGCAGCAACTACAAGAACTGCCCAGGAGGTAGTAGATGCCATGATTCCTTATTTTACAGAGAATTATGGGAATCCATCCAGCATCTATGAATTGGGACAGAGAAGTAAAGAAGCTATTACCACAGCAAGAGAACAGATTGCAGAAGTAATTGGAGCCAAACCGGAGGAAATTTACTTTACTGCCGGAGGAAGCGAGGCGGATAACTGGGCATTAAAGGCAGCCTGTGAGGCCTACGAAAAGAAAGGAAAACATATCATTACCACCAAGATTGAGCATCACGCAATTCTTCATACCTGTGAATATCTGGAGAAAAAAGGTGTGGAAGTTACCTATCTGGATGTAGATGAGAATGGTCTGGTAGATCTGGACGCGCTGCAAAAAGCCATTCGTCCGGATACTATTCTGATTTCTATTATGTTTGCTAACAATGAAATCGGAACCATTGAGCCAGTGAAAGAGATTGGTATGATAGCAAAAGAACACGGTATTTTGTTCCACACAGATGCAGTGCAGGCTTTCGGCCAGGTTCCTATTGATGTGGACGATATGCATATTGATATGTTAAGCTCCAGCGCCCATAAAATTAACGGACCAAAGGGTATTGGTTTTCTGTATATCCGCAAGGGTGTGAAGATTCGTTCCTTTGTCCATGGAGGAGCCCAGGAGCGCAAGAGAAGAGCAGGAACAGAAAATGTACCGGCAATCGTGGGATATGGAGTGGCAGCCAAAAGAGCAGCCGACACCATGGAAGAGAGAACTGCCAGAGAGCGACAGTTACGGGATGATTTTATTAAACGGGTGGAAAAGGAAATTCCTTATGTGAAATTAAACGGACATCCTGACAAACGTCTGCCTAATAATATTAACTTTAGTTTCCGGTTTATAGAGGGAGAATCTCTTCTTATTATGCTGGATATGAAAGGAATTGCAGGTTCCAGTGGTTCTGCCTGTACCTCAGGTTCTCTGGATCCGTCTCATGTACTGCTGGCCATTGGCCTGCCTCATGAGATTGCTCATGGATCTTTGCGGTTATCTCTTGGAGAAGATACTACAAAAGAAGATTTAGATTATACCTTAGAACAGATTAAGGAGATTATCCAGAAATTAAGAGATTTATCTCCATTATATGAAGATTTTATTCGGAAAGAGAAAAAATAAAAAACGGAGGAAGCAAGTATGTACAGCGAAAAAGTAATGGATCATTTTCAGAACCCAAGAAACGTAGGAGAGATTGAAAACGCCAGCGGAGTAGGAACCGTAGGAAATGCAAAATGCGGGGATATTATGCGTATTTATCTGGATATTGATGAGAATAAAATTATCCGGGACTGTAAATTTAAAACCTTTGGATGTGGCGCTGCTGTGGCAACCAGCAGTATGGCAACAGAACTGGTAAAAGGAAAAACCATTGAGGAAGCCCTGAAAGTAACCAATAAGGCAGTTATGGAGGCTTTAGACGGACTTCCTCCGGTAAAGGTGCATTGCTCTCTTCTGGCAGAGGAAGCCATTCATGCTGCTTTGTGGGATTATGCAGAAAAGAACGGAATTAAAATCGAAGGATTATCCAAACCAAAGTCTGATATCCATGAAGGGGAAGAGGAAGAAGAGGAAGAATACTAATGGGAAAGAAAACAGTGGTAGTAGGGCTGTCCGGAGGCGTAGATTCCTCTGTGGCAGCATATCTTCTGAAAGAGCAGGGCTATGA
>ULZK01037908.1_pt1 | contig 9019 bp, 4 predicted proteins | sample 1963021 | NCBI WGS metagenome assembly ULZK01 (sample SAMEA4835887, study PRJEB28245) | human gut metagenome | biome: gut microbiome; material: fecal sample | place: Denmark | collected 2008 | reverse complement strand
AGCGTCGTCGCTCCAAATACCACCCGTTCCACTGTTGGCAGGGGTGCGATGATGCTGTGAGCTGCAAAGGGGCTGACATGGACAAGGCTGGCATTCGTGAGGTGGCCAAGGCCGCAGGAGTGTCGATTTCGACGGTTTCGCGCGCGTTCACGCGTCCGGAGCTCGTTTCCGAGCGTACCAGGCGCAAGGTGCTCGACACCGCGGACCGGTTGGATTTTAATATCTCCCGTTCCGCGACGGCACTGAAGTCAGGGCAAACGTACCGTGTCGCCATGCTGATGAATGAGGAAATCACCAGCTGGTTCAATATGGAAGTATTCGCTGGAATCAATTCCGTCATGCATGATGCCGGATACGACATCTCTCTGTTCCAGCATGTCGATACCGGTGAGAACAGGCGTGACTTCTTTACGAATCTTCCGGTGCGACGCAACGTCGACGCCGTGTTCGTAACGTCGTTCGGCGTCGAACCGGAGGAAATCCAGCAGCTGCAACGTATTCATGTGCCGATCATCGGCATCAACACGCCATCGCAGGAAGGCTTCGACGCAACGATCTCCATCGACGATGAAGACGGCATGTTCTCGTCCGCGCAGCATCTAATCAATCTTGGGCACAAAAACATTGTGTACGTGTGCTCCGATGCAGTCGATTCGATCAATTCGTCGATCGATGCGCGCGGGCAGGGCTTCATTCGCGCATGCAAGACCATGGAGGGCACGCACGATTTCAGGTGGCGCGTGCTTTCCGTGCCGCGCGGCAAAACGTTCGCCGATTCGGCGTTGACCGCGCTGCTTGCGTTGGATGAGTTCCCCGACGGCATTTGCTGCCAGACCGATATGATGGCGATTCCGCTCGTGCTGCGCCTTGACCGGTATGGGCATCGCACGCCGCGCGACTATTCGATCATCGGCTTCGACGATTCCGCATATGCCGACACCGTGAACCTGACGACCATGCGTCAGGATCCGTTCGCCATGGGTCGTGCCGCGGCGCGGAAGGCCGTGAAGCTGATTGCGGGGGAGACTCTCGAAAATCCGTATGAGGTGGTGCGTGCCCAGCTTGTGCTCCGCGGCACCGACTCCGTCTACGGCGGAGATCGCTGATTTTTCTGCCACTCTTCTTCATGCCTCCGTACTTGCCGTTTTGATTCACGCCGACAATACGGGGGTATTTTGCATATGCTGCCAGCTGCCGCCGTCTGCGCAACGCTGCTGGTGGTGTCTGCACAAGTTCCGTTGCGTGTCTTGGGCGTCGTAGACGACGGTGACTCGCTTTTTGCCGACCGCGTCGAGGTGCGATCCGGAGTGGATTTTCCGGTTTCGCTCGGGTACTTGCCGTCTTCGTAGGATGCGGGGCTTGCAACCATCATCATAGTTCATTTCGCAACCTTGGTTGTCACGGCTCGATCCCTTACGCGCCCTTGTCTCATATGTAGCTGTTGGAGAGTGTGCGAGCCCTGAAAATTTATCCCTGTGGTCGGAGGTTTTGCCGCCTGTTGCGAGGTTATGAGATTTCCATGGTTGATTTGTGATTGTTGATTGTAACGAGTGTGGATGGGCGGCGGGGGCGGGGAAATTGGGGTGTGGTACACGGGTGTACTAGGGGGTATTTTCATGAAAATTTCTGCAATGAATGAAACGGTTTGCAATCATTTGTTTCGCGACACGCCGTGGAGGGTATCGGTTAGATTAACAAAGACTGATCGCAGGGGTAACCTCGGCGTTTTTGCGAACGATTTCAAACTCCAGTTGGCAGAACGGATTGGACGCTTCGGTACTGGAAAATAAAGGTTTTACCACCTTTATATCGGGGGGGGGGGGATTTTTTGTTTCAGTGATTTTCATGAATGCAAAGGTTATCATTTTGAGCCGTACCCACAAGGTGCGGGAGAAAGAAAAAGGTTGAGTGGCGTAGTTGCCACTCCTGTAGATGGCATATTGCAAAAGATGTCGTGTTAGAGTCGGAATGTCTGAGGGGGGTTCTGATTCGTGCAGTTAGGGGACATGATGAAGAGATTGCTCAGAGGCGGAGCGAGGAGCTCGGCGCCACAGCATTACTCGGGAGCGCGAGTGGTATCTGCCCGCGCCTTCTCTCATGCCCGCTCCCTGACCGCCGCCGCCATAGCGGTAGCCATGATGGCCACCGTCACCATCACCTCATTGCTCCCTACTTACAGTGCCAAGGCTGACACTGCTGAAGCAGGTATTTGTACGCCAAAGCCTATCAGCTTGGGCGATAATGTCGGAGACCTCACTGTCGATTCCGGCGTTGCTACTTATGTGGGTGGCAACATGTATGTTGGCGCCAACAATATGAACAATGGCGGTGCTTACACTAGCCTCAATTCAACTCAAAAGATTGATAAGTCCTATGCTGTGGAAGCTGAGGGACTCACGCTGGTCAATGGCAAGCTTGCCACTAATGGTGTGAAGAATAGCTGGGGCAACAAAGGTTTTCGCTTTGGTGTGGTTGGCTTTGGCGCGCAGTTCCGTCCAGAGTCCGGTAGCGATGTGCTGGTGGTGGCTGGCAACAGCACATCCAATACGAATAATTCCACGGGCAGTATGTGGGATGCGGACAAGCTGAGCAAGAGCGTTTCCGCTCTCGGTGGCTTCGATAATGGTTCCACTGGTCGTGCTTTCGTGCAGAACGAGGGCACTGGTAACAATGCGACGTGGTATTCCGCCCGCATCAAAGGCGACACCAGTTGGCATCTCAAGGCTGATAGTAATAGTTCTGGATCCAACGCCGGCCGCTCCGTATGGGACGCCACAGCTCCTATTGATGCTGAAACTGGTACGAACGTGTATTACGACAACACCATTGGCTTAAGTAACGTCACTCTTAACGGTGCCATGAAGGACTACTCCACTTTCTACGCTGATAACGTCTTAGGTCTGTCCAAGCAGCTCGCCGGATTGCAAAAGAGCGAGGGTGTGCATGTCGCTGACGCTGAGGTGAGTACGGCTGCTGCGAACAGCGCCTACGTTCGTCATCATTACGGCTACGAATCAGCCACTACTGGTAAGAACAAGATTTCATACACATTCAAGTTCTCTGGCGGGGAGAATACCAGCAACGCTGAAAAGCTCATCACTTTCGGAGGTGATGCTGATGCCAATGGCAAGGGCTCTGCCATGCAGGTCTTCAACGTCACTGCCGAGCAGCTTTCTTCTGAGAACTATCGAGGCGTTGATTTTGCATTCACCAACATCCCGGATGATGCTTCGGTTGTGGTGAATGTCAGTGGACCCAATATCAATTTCCACAATGGTTGGCGATTCTGGTGGAACGGTACTGAAATCGGCGATGGCTACTCCAAGGCTGCTGAAGATATGCAAAAGAATCTTTATTCTGCTGCCGCCCAGAAGATCATGTGGAATTTCAAGGAGGCCACTCAGGTAACCATTCGCGGTGGCGTTGCCAACGAAAGCACAGGCGAGCTTGACGGTAATGGGGGAGCTAAATCCACCGATGACGACCCTGCCGCAGCCATGCTTGGTAGCATTCTGATTCCGAACGGCAACTTCGAAGACCATGTCACCACCAATGGCCGCGTGTATGTCGGTGGCGATTTCAGCATGTACAATCCGACTGCCATTCCATATGTCAATCAGGGTTCCAATAACAACGGCTGGGAAGGCAGTACCGCCTCCGTGATCAACATGGACCAGGAACGTCATAACCTCCCCTGGAACGGCACGTTCAACTCCTCCTGCGCAGTAATCCAGATCAACAAGGTGGATTCGAGCAAGAACGCGCTCGCCGGCACCACGTGGGGCGTGTTCAAGAACTATGCGGATGCTAAGGCCGGGACCGCTGCAAACGCTTTGCGCGTCGTCAAGGATGGTGGCGCATTCGATCTTGACGACACTGACAACGGCACCATTCAAATCGGTAGCCTGAACCCGAATGCCACGTACTATCTGAAGGAGATCGCTTCTGCCAGTGGTTATCAGGTTTCTGACAAGGTATATCAGATTACTGCCGGTGCGGGTGGCTCTATTGCCCAGGACGTGAAGGAATCTTCCGACGGCACTACATGGACCGCCGTTGCAGACAATCGGATTGTCAATGAGAAGAAGGGCACTTCGCTGGAGTGGTCGAAAGTCGACGGTTCTGATTCCAACAAGGTGCTGTCCGGTTCGGAATGGCAGTTGACCACTTCTGACGGTCAGACCGCTTACCAGATCACGGATTCAACCAAAGATGTCACATCGGTCAAGATTTACTACAACGGTAATGTACAGTCAGAGACCATCACGATGACTGAGGGTATTCCATTTGATCTTACTGCGTCCGTTTTTGGTAATGGCAATGAAACCGACGGCGTACCGCAAGGGGTCGCATGGACCGCTACCGGTTCCGTAGTGGTTGATGACAATGGCAAGGTTACTGCCGTCAACGATGGCGACGGCACCGTTACTGCATGCTCGCTTGCCGCTACGAATATTTGCGCGACGACTGTCAATGTGACTGTTCCGACTGGCACGATTATCAAGCCGACGCCAAAGAACAGCACCACGTTCTACTTCAAGGCGGACGGATACACTTCCGGTAACGCGATGCTGCATTACACGTTGGGAGATTCGACGGATACGGCTGCTAATTGGTCTGATGCAGTAATGACCACTGCCAAGGGCTGCTCCGATTGGCTAACCGCTACTATTGAAAATCCTGATCTTAAAGCTGTGACATACCTGTTCCACCAAGGCGACAATTGGTATCACCAAGGCAACAGCTCTACTGCAAACTTCGCAACGTCCGCCAACCAAACCGTGGCAACCGTTACGGACTATGCGGCTACCGCCACAGCCCCTACCAGCTGCAGCACGGGTGGTGGAAGTACTACGACGGGTTCTGTCACTATCAGAGGTGACACGTATGAGGTTGGTCTCAACAAGACCATTACGTTGACTGCAACGCCGACGCCGAGTCCTGACACCGTCACGTGGTACAGCGGCAACACCAGTGTCGCCAGTGTCACGGCGGGCCCCGATACCACAACCACGATTAAGGGTCTGAAGGCCGGCACAACCACCATTACGGCAAAGACCTCTTCCGGCGCGACCGCTTCCGTCACCATCACAGTGAAGGATGACTCCACCGTCAACGTGTATTTCAAGAAGTCCACGGTCAATTGGGGAGATGGCAATTACTACCTGCATTATCAGCCGAAGACCGGCACGAGCTGGCCTGCGGTCAAGATGACGGATGCGGGCGATTGCAGCGACTACGTGGTGGCTAGCATTCCGAAGGTGGACGTTGTAGCGAATCACGGCTACTACTTCCGTAACGGTGTTAGCCCGCGGAGTAGTGGCTGGTACAACAGCAACGGTCAGAATATGGTCGGTGAGCCGTTCACATTCTGGGACGGTACCTATACCGACATGTACGTGAATACCAATTCCGACAAGCAGAGAGGAAAACCGCGAGGTTGCAGCGTCACTTCTTCGGCCGCCAAGGTGAAGGCTCGCGTGTCCGCTGCGATGCTGAAGTCCAACAAGACAGACGTGATTGCCGTCAACGATGCCGAGGGTTCCGGCACGAGTGCGGCTCCTATCGTCTACTCCTGCGGTGACGCGCTCGGCAAGTGCGATATGAATACCGAACCTGGTAAGTTCCGCGTGGTCGATCTTGCGGATGGTGCGTACACGCTGACTGAAACGGTCGCGCCGAACGGTTACACCGCTGGCGGTTCGTATACGGTGACGATTGCGAATGGCACGGCTACGATCACCGATGCTTCGGGGAAAGCAATTGCCGGCAACAAGATTCCGAATGCTCGCAATACTGGTGCGATTTTGTGGAACAAGGTTTCTTCGGATTCCGAGAACGATGAGAAACTTGGCGGTTCGGAGTGGAAGTTGACGAAAACCGAGAGCTTCGGCTGGAATGCAACTACCGGCAAGGCTGAGTACATTGGCATAGCCCAGCAGCAGGCGATTACGATTACCGACTGCAAGGCCGCCGCAGGCAATAAGTGCACGGCTCCGACAGACGCTGACGGTAAAGCTCAGACAATCTATGACGTGGACCCGGTTGAAGGCCAGTTCAAGCTGGAAGGCTTGGATTGGGGCACGTACACGCTGGAAGAGACCAAGTCGCCTGACGGTTATGATCTCGATTCCACCGTTCGTACGTTCGCGTTCGGCCCGAAGTCCGACAGCGACGGCACCGGCAACTGGTATTCGAACAGCGTTGCTGAAAGCAATACGGATAAGACGGGCACTTTCACAACTGCCGATAAGACTTACGACTCTGATGTGTTCGACTTCGCGGTTGGGGGGATTAAGAACCAGCCGGGGGTGGTGTTGCCGGCGACTGGCGGCGAAGGGAATATGAAGATTTTCGCGGCGGCGATTGCTGCGGCGATGGTAGCTGTTGTTGCGGCCTGCATGGCCCTGAAGGTCAGGAGGCGGCAATGATGAACTCGTCTAGGAGAAGGGGGACTGGTCCGTAGCGTAGCGACCCACTGCCCACTAGGCAATAACTGAATATGAATGGAAAAGGAAAAAGTAATTTCGATTACGAAGAAAGGGAGAACAATGAATAAGGTTCTCAAGGGCCTCGTCGCTGTGGCAGCCACCGCAGCGATGGCCGTCACCGGTTTCGCCGGCGCCTCCACCGCCATGGCGGCTGAGGGTACACATACTGTCACTATCAGCCCGGCCAAGTCTGGACACACGTACGAGGCATACCAGATTTTCACTGGCAACCTTGGCGCAGACGGTTCCTTGGGCAATGTTGTATGGGGTTCTGGCATTGACCAGAGCAAGCTTTCTGCTGAAGGCACTGATGCTCTGATTAAGGGCAAGGATGCTGCAGCTGTTTCCCAGAATTTGGCTGCTAAGAGCAGTGATTCCACGGATGCTAAGGCATATGCCACGGCGTTCAGTGGCGTGCTCTCCACCACTCATACTGATTCCAGTGATTTTGTCTCGACTGGTGTTGGTTCCTACACCATCTCTGGCCTGAGTGACGGTTACTACCTTATTCAGGATAAGGCCGGAACTCTGAACGAGAAGAACGATGCCTATACTTCCTTCATTCTGAAGATTATTGGCGCGGATGTAACGGTTGCGCCGAAGAGCACCCAGCCGACCGTCGACAAGAAGATCCAGGATGAGACTGATGACGCTGAAGCAGATGCGACTAATGGTTGGGGCAATACCGCCGATCATGACATCAATGAGTCCTTCCAGTTCAAGCTCGACGCCACTATTCCGGCAGAAGCCAATCTCGCTGATTACAAGACCTACAAGGTTAAGTTCAACGATACGATGAGCAAGGGCGTCACCTTCGAATCCATCGCATCCGTCAAGGTGAACGGCAACAATGGCACTGCCGCTAAGACTTGGACCCTTGCTAATACTGATTACACTGCAACTACTCCCGCAACTGCGGAAGATGGCACACAGTCTTGGTCTTTGACCATCGATGATGTCATCGCCAAGTGCGAAGGCATCAAGATTGCCCAAGGCTTCACCGTTGAAGTGATCTATAATGCGTACCTTAATGAGAAGGCCACTATCAACAACGCTTCCGGCACTACGGACAACAAGAACTCCGTCAACCTTGAGTACTCCAACAATCCGAACGCTGAAGGCACTGGCAAGACCGAAGACAAGACTGTTTACGCCTTTACCTTTGGTATCACCAACAAGAAGGTTATTGACAACGAGGACGGTGAACCTCTTGCAGACGCAGGCTTCAAGCTCTATACGGATGAGGACTGCACTCAGGAGTATAAGCTCGTGAAGGATGACACTCTGGGTGCTTACCGTCCGGCAAAGGCTGATGAGACCGCAGTGGAGATGCAGTCCGCTACGGACGGCACTTTCCCGATCAAGGGCCTTGATGCCGGTACTTACTACCTGAAGGAAACCACCACTCCGAAGGGCTACACCACTGCCGCAGTCAAGACCATCAAGATTGATGCCACGCACTCTATTACCGAGTCCGGTAATCCGCAGGTGACTCTGTCTTCTGATTCCATCCTTGATAACAAGATCGTGGATAAGAAGGGCTCTACCCTCCCGTCCACCGGTGGCATGGGTACGGTGATGCTGTATGTGGCTGGTGTGGCAGTGTTCGTGCTCGCTGGCGCAACCCTGGTCATGGCACTGCGTCGCCGCAACGCCTGATCTCACGGATCACAGTCAACATAACTGAAAATCAAAAACCATAACTGAAAATAACTACACATGAAACCGCTGTTGCCATGCACTTACCTCCGCATGGCAACAGCGGAATCATCACAATCAACATAATTTAAAAATAATTGAACAATAACTGAACCCACATATGTCAGGCTGGATTGCCTCAAATCCCTTGTAAACTGCCTAAACTAACGAGAATTCAGCCTGACTCCCTAATTTTTCCAAGTCGCAAGTTGGGGGTGACTTGATATTTCTAGTTTTCACAGAAAGAACCACAGAAGAGGGGCAGGCAATGAAGGAACACACGATCGCAAGCCGCATCGTCGCAACATGCTGCGCAGCTGCCGTCGCATGTGCCGCCGCAATCTGTGCACTCACCACTCGCGATGCGGTTGCGGCGCCAACAGACTCTGCCAGCGGCAGCATCGCCATTACGTATCAACACAAAAGCAATGACGGGGCTGACTCTAATGCGGGAGGCGCTTCCGATTCTGGAGCCGCTGGAACAGGCGACTTCGCCATTCCGGGAGCAACCTTCCGCCTATACAAAGTCGGGCAAGTCTCGTCCGGCGCAAACTTCGAACCCGTCGCACCATTCACCGACTCCACCGCATACCCGATCGACTGGTCGAAAGTAACCGGATATGACGCGCAAGTGTACCGTGACGTGGCCAACACGCTCGCCGGACTCATCGCGGCGAACGGGGCAAGCGAATCCGCAGCCGTGGACTCGGGTGAAACCGATAAAGCCGGGCGACTCACGTTCGCCGGCGTGGAAGACGGGCTGTATCTGGTCGTGTCCGATAGCGTGAAAGTCGAAGGCACTGCTGGCGCGGCTGCTGTTGGCGGAACGG
>ULZK01027653.1_pt1 | contig 9030 bp, 6 predicted proteins | sample 1963021 | NCBI WGS metagenome assembly ULZK01 (sample SAMEA4835887, study PRJEB28245) | human gut metagenome | biome: gut microbiome; material: fecal sample | place: Denmark | collected 2008 | reverse complement strand
TTTCGCATCCCAGTTCTGCGGCACGTTCATTCATCATGGCTGTAAAATTACTTACAGAACCAGCTACCCGGACAGCCATCTGGGTACAGACTTCATTGGCAGAAGCAAGCATAATGGCATAGAGACATTGTTCTACCGTAAGCTGTTCTCCAACCTTGGCATCAATGGTAGAGTTGCCTGGTTCTAAATCCGGTGTAATTACATCTGTAAAGGTAATTACTTCACTTAAATCCTCAATATTTTCCAAAATCAGTAAGGCGGTCATAACCTTGGTAGTGCTGGCAGGATAACGGACTTCATCCATGCCTTTGTCAAAAAGCACTTGTCCGGTAGCAGCTTCCATTAAAATTCCCGTTTCATTGGAAATCTCCGGAGCCTGTGGCCAGCTTTTGGGAAAGGTTTTTGCAGACACCGAAATGGGAGTCTGTAAGAGTAATAGAAGCGCCAGAAAAGGGCACAATAGTTTTAAAATAGGGTGTTTCTGTTTCAATAGTTTATCTCCTTTCATGCAGATAATTCCAGTATAACATATTAAAGGTTTTCTTTAAACAAAAAATATGGTAAAATGAGCCTTGCAGAGCCCTGCGTGTACGCAGAGATAAAAGGATGCAAGAACAAATTGGAAAGTTAAGGCAGGTGTATAGAAATGCCCAATGGAAAAATTCAATGGGGAAGGCTTCTTGGCCGGTTATCCCCTTATACCATACAAAAAGGGTTGCGTTATCTGAAGCATTATGGACCAAAAGAATTCTGGGTGCGGCTGCATGAACGGTTTGAACCAGAAGAAGTTCCCTATGGTCCCTGGTATGAAGCTTACGTACCTACCAGGGAAGAACTGGAAAAGCAAAAGAAAAGAAAATGGAAGTATGCTCCTAAAATCAGTGTTGTTGTACCGGCATATCAGACGCCGGAGAAGTTTTTGTGTCAGATGATGGATTCTCTTTTAGAGCAGACTTATGAAAACTGGGAACTTTGCATTGCAGATGCCAGTCCTGAGAATGCATCCATGGAGTATGTACTCAAAGAATATGCGGCCAGAGATTCCAGAATCAGGTGGAAAAAACTGGAAAAAAATATGGGAATCGCAGAAAATACCAATCAGGCTTTTGCAATGGCTTCCGGCGATTTTGTGGGACTTCTGGATCATGATGATCTGCTGGCGCCTAATGCATTGTATGAAATAGCGGCAGCATTAGAAAAGGAACCGGATATTGATGTATTGTATACAGATGAGGACAAGGTAAGAGGAGATAGCCTGGAGCATTTCCAGCCTCATTTAAAGCCGGATTTTAATCTGGATTTGCTGCGTTCTAATAATTACATCTGTCATTTTTTTGTGGCAAAGAGAACACTGGTAGAGCAGATAGGAGGCTTTCTGGCTGCTTTTGACGGGGCACAGGACCATGATTTTATTTTCCGATGTGTGGAGCAGGCAAAACACATTCATCACATACCGGAAATTTTATATCACTGGAGAACCCATCAGTCCTCAACCGCAGATAATCCGGACAGCAAGCTCTATGCCTTTGAAGCCGGTAAGCGGGCAGTGGAAGCCAATCTAAAACGCTGTGGGTTAAAAGGAAAGGTGAGCCATACCAAAGACTATGGGTTTTACCGGGTTACGTATCCGGTTCAGGGAAATCCGCTGGTTTCTATTATTATTCCAAATAAGGACGCCAGGGAAGATTTGGAAAAATGCGTGAATTCCATTTTGACGAAATCCACTTACAAAAATTTTGAAATCCTTATTGTGGAGAATAACAGTACCAGCAGTGAAATTTTTGATTATTATAAAAAACTTTCTCAGAATCCCAGGGTGCGGCTTTTGAGATGGAAGCATCCCTTTAATTATTCTGCTATTAATAATTATGCAGCAGGCAAGGCAAAGGGAGAATATTTATTATTTTTGAATAATGATACGGAAATCATTACTCCGGAATGGATAGAAGAAATGCTGGGCTTTTGTCAGAGAAAAGACACTGGAATCGTGGGAGCGAAGCTTTACTATGGAAATAACACCATTCAGCATGCCGGTACGGTTATTGGCATTGGTGGAATTGCAGGACATATGTTTGTGGACATGGACCGGGAACGCTCCGGCTATATGCACAAAGCTTCCATTATCCAGGATTTAAGTGCAGTGACAGCAGCCTGTATGATGGTAAAGCGCAGCATTTTTGAACAGGTTCATGGTTTTGAAGAAGAGCTTGCTGTGGCTTTTAATGATGTGGACTTTTGCCTCAGAGTGCGGCAGCTTGGTTACCTTGTGGTTTACAATCCTTATGTGGAATTGTATCATTACGAGTCCAAAAGCAGAGGAACCGAGGACAGCAAAGAGAAAGTAAGACGGTTCCAGTCAGAAATTGAATTTATGCGGTGCAGATGGGAGGACCTTTTGAAAAAGGGAGACCCTTATTACAATAAAAATTTATCTCTTTCCAAATGGAATTATTCTTTGAAACCAAAGGATGGAAAGGCTTAGAATACCATGTGCGAAGTTTCTGTGATTATTCCGAATTATAACGGAAAAAAATATTTAAAAAACTGCCTGGATGCCATGGCAAGACAGGTATATCGAGATTTTGAAGTGATTTTGGTAGATAATGGTTCTGAGGATGGAAGTGTGGAATACCTACAGGAATATTATCCCTGGGTAAGGCTGATCGCCCTGCCGGAAAATACCGGATTTTGCGGAGGTGTGAATGCGGGAATCCGGGCGTCCAAAAGCCCTTATGTTTTGCTGCTGAATAACGATACCATAGCAGAAAAATATTTTATAAAGAATCTGGCAGCAGCAATGAAACGCCATCCAAATGCCTGTTCCTGCCAGGGAAAAATGATGCAGCTTTCTGATAAAAGTAAAATGGATGACGGTGGAAATTATTACTGCGCTTTAGGCTGGGCTTTTGCAGACGGAAAAGGAAGACCCGAAGTAAACTATACCAAAGAAAAACAAATTTTTTCCTCCTGTGCAGGAGCAGCTATTTACAGTCGGAAAATTTTGGATGAAATCGGATATTTTGATGAGGCACATTTTGCCTATTTAGAGGATCTGGATGTGGGATACAGAGCGAGACTGTATGGATATGAAAACTGGTTTTGTCCAAAAGCCAGGGTTTATCATGCAGGAAGCGGTACCAGCGGTTCCAGATATAACCTTTTTAAAGTACGCTATTCTTCCAGAAATAATGTATATTTAATTTATAAAAACATGCCCCTTCTTCAGATTATCTGGAATTTTCCTCTGCTGCTTCTTGGCTTTAGCTGTAAAGCCCTGTTTTTTGCAACGAAAGGCTTTGGAAGAGAATATCTGGCAGGTATTAAGAATGGAATCCTTTTATCGAAGGAGCATCCGGATAAAAAAGTGAAAATCAGAAGGCCGGGGACATATTTTAGGAATCAGTGGGAACTCTATAAAAATATCATAAAATTTCTAAAAAAATAGAGGCTGATAAAGAAAAACAAAAGAACAGAATTGCACTTTTCACAGGATTGTGCTATATTCTAAGAAATTATGAAATAAAAAATAGAGGGTGATAAGACCTTGATTAAAGAAAACCAAAAGCATTTTAACAGGCTTCAAGTGGTGATAGATGCTTTTGTTATTGTAATTTCCTATGTGATGGCATGGGTGATTAAATTTCAAATACTGAAGAATGATGATGGAAAGCTTCCGTTTCGCACCTATATGTTTGCCATGGTGTGCATTGTGGCTGTGTATCTGCTGTTATACAACCTGTTTAGTCTGTATACACCGAAGCGCGTTCAGGGGCGGCGTCTGGAGCTGTGGAATATTGTAAAAGCCAATACCGTGGGAATTGCCCTTATCCTGGGCGTTCTGTACCTGATAAAAATGATTGATTTTTCCAGATGGATGCTGTTTTATTTTTACGTTTTAAATGTGATTCTGGAAACAATCGCCAGGAATCTCATCCGGTATTTCCTTAGAGATATCCGAAGAAAGGGATATAATCTGAAGCATATTGTTCTGGTGGGATACAGCAGGGCGGCAGAGGAATATATTGACCGGATTCTGGAAAATCCCCAATGGGGCTACAAAATCAGGGGGATTCTGGATGACAATATAGAGGCAGGAACAGAATACAGGGGAATCAAGGTCATTGGGCGCATTGATAATCTTATGGTGATTTTGCCGGAAAACCGGTTGGATGAAATTGCCATTACCTTAGGCCTGAGTGAGTATTCCCGTCTGGAAGAAATTGTAAACCTCTGTGAAAAATCAGGAGTACATACCAAGTTTATTCCTGATTACAACCGCGTAATCCCTACAAAGCCATATACAGAAGATATTTTAGGGCTGCCGGTTATAAATATCCGCCATGTGCCTCTTACCAATACCTTTTATGCGGCTATTAAGAGAGCTATGGATATTGCAGGGGCAATCTGTGCTATTATTTTGTTTTCACCGGTGATGCTGTTTTCTGCTATTATGATTAAACTCACTTCACCGGGACCATTGATTTTTAAACAGGAGCGGGTGGGGCTTCATAACCGCACCTTTATGATGTATAAATTCCGCTCCATGGATGTACAGGCGCCGGACAAGGAAAAAACAAAATGGACAGTAAAAGATGATCCGCGTGTAACCAATTTTGGAAAATTCATGCGTAAGACCAGTATTGATGAACTGCCTCAGTTGTTTAATATTCTAAAAGGTGAAATGAGTCTGGTAGGGCCAAGACCTGAGCGTCCGTTTTTTGTGGAAAAATTCAAGGAAGAAATTCCAAGATACATGATTAAGCACCAGGTACGTCCAGGGATGACCGGGTGGGCTCAGGTCAATGGTTACAGAGGAAATACCTCTATTAAAAAAAGAATTGAGTACGATTTATACTATATTGAAAACTGGACTTTAGGACTGGATATAAAAATACTGTTTTTGACTGTTTTTAAAGGTTTTATTAACAAGAATGCTTACTAAAAAGCAAAGGGGAAAAATATGTCTAAGATGAAAAAAAAGAACAGGCACGTAGGAAGAAAGGTGTTATTCGGCGTAGAAATTGTAGTGTTGATTTTGCTGGTGGGAGTGCTGTTTGCCTACACCCAGCTACATAAGAAAATGGAACAACTGAATTTCAAGGATGATACTGCGGAAAATGGCGAAAAAATTCAGGTGGAAATGAATGAGAGCGTGTCAGGAAGTGAAGTCCTAAGCGGATACACCAATGTAGCGCTGTTTGGTATCAATGAAAATAACAGTGATACCATTATTATTGCAAGTATTAATAACGATACCAAGGAAATTAAGCTGGTTTCTTTGTACAGGGATACTTATCTTAGAGTAGCAGAGGATGAAAATGGCAATGGAATTTATAATAAGTGCAATTCAGCTTATTTAAGAGGCGGCCCGGTTGCTGCTGTTTCCATGTTAAATACCAACTTAGATTTGGACATTCAGAATTACATTACTGTGGATTTTGCAGCTCTTTCGGAAGCAGTAGACTGTTTAGGCGGTCTGGACGTAGACATGAGTTACGAAGAAATTGAGCATACCAATAATTACTGTGTCGGAACCTCAGAACAGACTGGAGGAGATTACACGCCGATTGAAAAGCCACCTGTTCCGGAGGATCAGAGTAAAATCATTGGCACATATCATTTAAATGGAATTCAGGTTACTTCGTATTGCAGGATTCGCAAGACAGCTTCCATGGATATGGGAAGGACACAGAGACAGAGATATATTTTAAATTTAATGGCTGATAAAGCAAAAAAATCAAACCTGACTACCTTAAACAAAGTAGTGGACAGAGTGTTCCCTCTGGTAGAAACAAACTTTTCAAAATCCGAACTGGTAAAACTGGGTTCAGGATTGTTGTCTTATAAACTAACAGAAAATATAGGATTTCCATTAGACTATGCTATGGGAGCAGAGGTTACGAAACCGGTAACCGGTCTGGATTGTCTGATTCCAACTACGCTGGCAACCAATGTGAAATACCTCCATGAATTCTTATTTGATGATAAAGATTATATTCCATCAGAAACAGTCTTTACCAGAAGTGAATTTATGGCAAATAAGACAGGATTCGGAAATGCCTCAGTACCAGAAAAGAGCCAGTATCTCATTGTAGACCCGTCCGGTGATACGGAAGATCAGGATGAAACAGATAACTATGAATATTAAAGAAACATGCAGGAACTTTGTTAAGGCAGAATTCCTGCATTCTTTCTTTTAGACAGGAGTGTAGTAAATGACAGTAACAGTAATTATTCCAACCTATAAACCAGATGGGGAATTTCGGAAATTGGTGAAGGAATTAAAAAATCAGACCTATCCCATTGAAAAAATACTGATTTTGAATACAGAAGCCTGCTACTGGAAGGATGCCCTGATAGAGGGAATCCAGCAGGCAGAGGTTCACCATATTACAAAGGAAGAATTTGACCATGGAAGAACCAGAGCTATGGGAGCAGCTATGGCAGATACAGATTTGCTGGTGTTTTTTACACAGGATGCAGTACCTGCAAATAACAAAGTGATAGAATGCCTGGTTAAACCTTTTGCGGATGACAGCATTGGAGGAGCTTACGGAAGACAGCTTCCTTCAGAAGACTGCAAATTCATAGAGCGGTATACAAGAAGCTTTAATTATCCCGTGAGAAGCAGGGTGAAGCGGAGAGAAGATTTGCCTGAGCTTGGGATTAAGACGTACTTTTGTTCCAACGTATGTGCGGCCTATAGAAGAAGCGCATATGAAAAAGAAGGAGGATTTGTTACCAAAACCATTTTTAATGAGGATATGATTCTGGCGGCTCACATGATTCAGGATGGATATGGAATTGCTTATGCAGCAGATGCACAAGTCGTTCATTCTCATAATTATAACTATATTCAGCAATTCCAGAGGAATTTTGATCTGGCAGTTTCCCAGACAGACCATCCGGAAATTTTTGCAGGAGTTTCTTCGGAAAGTGAAGGTATTCGACTGGTGAAACAGACAGCTTCCTATCTACTAAAACAGAAAAAGCCCTGGTTACTTCCAGATTTAATTCTGGCAAGTGGTTTTAAATTTCTGGGGTACAAGGCAGGACAGCATTATCGAAGAATTCCCCGGTGGCTAGTGGAGAAACTGACCATGAACCGGGCATATTGGAAACAGGGATAAAATCTTTCAGGTGTTCACCTTTTCTTTTCTTTTTTATCACAATTTCAACACAATTCACTGATAAACTAGGTTTCAGAAAAGAGAAAAAGAACAAAGATTCATTTTAGAAAGGAAGTATCATCATGAGTGAAGAATATAATAGATATGATTTGGGAAATGACCCGGAGAAGAAACCAGAGGTAACAGAGAATACAGAGAAAAATATGCAGAATCCTGTAGAGAACCACGCAGAAGAACAGCATACAGAACAGGAAACACAGCAGACTGAGAGTTCTTCTTATGCATTTTCTTACAGAAAAGCAGGAGAAACGAAAAAAGAAGGCGAAGAGCCGGAATCCTTTACAAGAACCTATACAGGTCCACAAAAAGAAAATACACAAAACTTTAGTCAGGAAAATCAACATGGTGAAAATCAGAACCAGAGGGCTCCGTATCAGTCTTATCAATTTTCTTCCCAGATTCCGCCTGAACCGGTGAAGAAAGAGAAGAAGAAAAAAGATAAGAAAAATACACAGTCCGGAATCGGGAAAAAGCTGGGAATTGCAGCAGCAACAGCAGCCGTTTTTGGATTGGTAGCAGGTTCCGTCTTTCTGGGAGTAACGTATACTGGTAACCAACTGCTTCCAAAGAAACAGAATACACAGGTTGAGAATACAAAAACAACTTCCCAGAATACAACATCGGTAAGTAAGAATACAGCTTATGGAAACAGCGTGTCAGAAGTAGCAGCCAATGCCATGCCATCCATGGTATCCATTACAGGAATCAGTATCCAGGAGATTCCAAACCATTTTGGATTTGGAACACAGCAATATGAAGGTCAGAACAATGGTTCCGGAATCATTGTAGGACAGAATGACACAGAACTTCTGATTGCTACCAATAACCATGTAGTCAAAGATACAAATGCCATTACCGTATGCTTTACAAACCAGGATGGTACGGTAGCTGGTTCCAATATGCTTACAGATACCAGCGCAGAAGGCGGTACACCAGATAGCCCTGAAGCTGATGCAGCTTTGGAAAATGCAGTAGAAGCCAAAATCAAAGGTACAGATTCTGACAATGACCTGGCAGTTGTTGCAGTAAAACTGGAGGATATTCCGGAAGATGTGTTAAGTGAGATTAAAGTGGCAACAATCGGTGATTCTGATTCTCTTACTATGGGAGAACAGGTAGTGGCTATTGGAAATGCTCTGGGATATGGTCAGTCTGTAACCAGTGGTTATGTCAGCGCCTTAAATAAGCAGGTAAGCTCTGAAAACGCAGACAGCACTTTTATTCAGACCGATGCGGCAATTAACCCTGGAAACAGTGGCGGCGCACTTCTGAATATGAAGGGAGAACTGGTGGGAATCAACTCTGCCAAGATTGCAGCAGATGAAGTAGAAGGTATGGGATTTGCCATTCCAATTTCTAAAGCACAGCCAATTCTGGATGAACTGATGAGTAAGAAAACCAGAGATTTAGTAGAAGATGAAAATAAAGCAGCTTATATGGGTGTTCGACTGAAAAATGTGACTTCTGATGCATCTGAGTATTATAATATGCCTCTTGGTGTTTATGTAGACAGTGTGGAAGAAGATGGACCGGCAGCAAAAGCAGGGATTCAGGCAGGAGATATTATTCTGAAAATTGATGGAACAACAGTAGAATCAGCAGATAATCTTCAAAGTCAACTGGCATACTACGAAGCAGGAGAAAAAATTGATTTCGTGATTGCCAGAGCTGATGGCGGGGAATACAAAGAACAGACCGTAACCGTAGAACTTGGTTCCAAGAAAGATGCTCAGAACAATACACAAGCCAGATCAGGCAGATAAGAAATAGAAAAATGAAAGTTGTGGGATAGACAGTATTTCGGAAGGCAGGTATTATTCCGGCGAATGTGACGAGTACG
>ULZK01037152.1_pt1 | contig 9050 bp, 10 predicted proteins | sample 1963021 | NCBI WGS metagenome assembly ULZK01 (sample SAMEA4835887, study PRJEB28245) | human gut metagenome | biome: gut microbiome; material: fecal sample | place: Denmark | collected 2008 | reverse complement strand
CCGCAGGCCGGAACGGCTGGCGGGAATGGAGCGGTCGGCCCACCATTCATTGAGAGCGGCCCGGTCAGCCATACCCTGGCGGATAGGAACACCCACAGGCAGATGCTCCCCGTGAAGCAATGCATCAACCCGCTGGACGCTGCCGGTGGCTTCATCCAAAGTCAAATCCGCAACGGGAATGTCCTTGTGCATCAGGGTGTAGTTCACGGGATCACCGCCTTTCTTTATAGAGTAGTATACACGATGCGGGGTGTGAAATCAACGGAATTACCACGCCATGCTGGGATGGTATGCCTGTTCTTCTTCCTCATCCTCGGGTACCTCAGAGGAGGACTCGCCCCAGGTTTCTTCCTCATCCTGGGATTCCTCAGAGAGTTCATCCTCCCAGGTTTCCTCACCTTCTTGGGATTCTCCATCCTCCAAGGAGTCCTCCTGGATTTCCTCCATCCCACTGTCCTCAAAATCTTCTACTTGCTCAATGTTCTCGGCTTCCTCACTGTCCTGGAACGTTTCCTCTGTCTCCTGGGCTTCTTCCGATTCCTCGGCCCCGCCACCCACTTCCTCGAAATCGTCCACAGGGGCGGGTTCCTGGTCAGGGGCGGGTTCTTCCTCCAGCTGGGATTCCGGGCCGTCCTGGGCCTCCTGGGGGGCCAGCTGGTCCTGGGGTTCTTCTGTTTCGTTTTGGGTTTGGTCATGGGTTTCTTCCTCGTCCTCCTGTTCCTCGGGGTGCGCTGCCTGGTACTGGGCTTCGTCCTGTTCCAGCTCCGCTTCAATCAGGCCAATAACAAACTGCTTCTGGCTCATGTGGTTGCGCTCCAGGTAGGCCTTCACCCGCTGAAACAGGGATTCCGGCACCTGAAAGGCCAGGGTTCTCATGCGTTCCATAGATTTGTCCTCCTTTACTTCGATTTTGGGATGCAGCTCGTGGTCCACGGCCTGGGTGATAAATTCCCCCATGGTCATGCCGTGGGACTCGAGATAGGCTTTCACTTCGGCGTGAAGATCGGCGGGGATCCGCACGGTGACGCCTTTCATCTCAGGCATGGTTGTCACGCTCCTTTATTTGGTTTTCTATGGCCTGGAGAAGTAAGTCCTCCAGGGGGATGTCCCGTTCCGCCGCCCGGCGGAGAAGGGCGGCGTACTGGGCTTCGGTGAGTTGAATGGTGTAGGGGATGTCCATAGGCTTCCACTCCTTTAGTACATCTGCATTTCAGGTTCCGCTCCCAGGTATTCTTCCGGGGAGATGTTCCACAGGTCACAGGCAAACTCCACAGCGTCGTGGCCCGTGGGAAGCGTTTCCTGAGTCACGATGCCGTTTTGATAGGTGCGCTCCCCGCAGTTGTGGCCGATGTCCTCGTCGGCCCAAACGTGGTGCAAAGTGAGGGAGGGAAACATCTGGGACAGCTTTTCCAGGACTGGCTTGGGGGCATTCCACGCAGTCAAAAACGACAGCTGCCCGTCGGTGATTTCCGCGCTGTCGGCGTTCCACTTGGTTCCCCAGTGCTGTATGCGCCACTGGTACCAGGTGGGGCTGCCGTACTTCTGAATGTTTCGATACGCCTGTTTGCCCAACTCCCATTCCTCTTTTTCAATTTCAGGGTGGGCCGCCAAGTAGCCGGCTTCCCGTTGGGGGAGTCCGCCGGTTTCCACGACAAAGCGGGAGAACCGGCCCAAGCCCCGGTCGGTCCGGCTCCCGGATTCTATGTCCAATTCGGACGGCATGGGGATGATTTTTTGAAAGTCCATGGGACCGTTTTTCCCCTGAATGGCGGAGAGCAGCCGGTCGCTCTCGGACAGGCTGCCCTCTAAGGTGAGAATGTTTTTTATGTAATTTGGCATGGGGACCTCCTTGTACTTAGTTCAATATTGAAAAAGCGCGAAGTTTTCCTTCGCGCATTGGTTTACATGGTCATGGAGGGACCGTCTTGGGTTTCCTCCTGTTCCGGTTTTAGGTGCCGCTCCCACTGAGGGGAGTCGGCATAGTCCATATACTGTTCGATGCATTTTACCGCTTTGAACAGCGTCAGCCACTTGGGGTTGTTGGAAAGTTCTGTGTACTCATACACGGGGCTGCCGTGATAGCTCACATCCTCGGCCCGCACCAGTTTGCCGTCTTTGATGCCGATGGAATGTAAATCCCAAAACCCCAACCCGGCTTTTAGGGCTTCAAAAGCGTCGTGAACGCTGATGTAAGCCTCTTGGGTGAAGCTTGCTCGTACTTTCACGGTTTGATTTTGTGGATTTGACATGAGGGCTCCTCCTTTTGCCTTTGAAAAAAGAAAAGCTCCCGCCTGGTACAAGCGGGAGCTTTCGGTTGCATTGTGTCGTTTTTTCTGTTATGATGGTTTTGTTTCGAAAATACTGCGGAAGTGAAAAATCAGACTTGACTTTTCCATTCTCCTAGTCTACAATTAAGAATACAGGCAGGGCAACCTGCGTATGATATTGCTGATCTTACTCCGGTGACCTACGGGCCCGGGGTTTTTTTATGCGGAGGTTTCAGATGGATAAGACATTTACGAGTACCAATGCACAGCTGCGGAAACTTCGGTCCAGAGGGATGATCATTTCTAACGGGAGCAAGGCAAAGAGGATTATCGAAATGGAGAATTACTATAACCTGATTAACGGTTATAAGCGGCTTTTTCTTGATCCGTCCTACTCCGGGCCGGACGAGGCATACCTTCCGGGAACTCGCTTTGAGGAAGTATATGCGCTTTATTTGTTCGATCGAGAGCTGCGAAATCTCTTTATGCGGTATATTTTGGAAATCGAGAATAATGTCAAGAGCGTTTTAGCCCACGATTTCTCCGGAAAGTATGGCCATGATAATTATTTGAAAGTATCCAATTTTGACACCAGTGTAAAGCGCTGGGAGAAAAAGACAACAGCTCAAAAGGTGGGCGATGTATCCGACCTGATCTCAAATCTGCAGCATGAGATTGCCCGCCATTTGTCAAAAAATAACCCCATGATATCTCACTATATGTTGGAATATGGGTATGTCCCCCTTTGGGTGCTAGTCAATACTTTGACGCTGGGGACAATCAGCATTTTCTATTCCTATCTTTCTCAGAAAGATCAGAATGACATAGGCCGGCACTTTCTGCTAAAACCGGAGGAAATGAACAGCTTTTTGCAGGTTCTGACGATTTATCGGAACGCCTGCGCTCACGATGAGCGTCTATACAATTTGAAAGCTCTTCGCCGCAGCATGAAACCCAACAGCATCACCACCATGCCAATCCACTCAAAAATGGGCATCCCAATCAATGCGGGAAACAACCCAGTGTGTGGAAAAAATGATCTATTTGCCATTGTGATCATCTTTAAGACCATGTTGTCTAAAACATCCTTCAGTAATTTTTTCCGAGCGTTGAAGCATCAGATGGACTCCCTTGGTTCATCCCTTTTGACGATCAGTTTTGCGGATGTGGAAAAAGAAATGGGCTTTCCAAGCAATTGGACGGATATTCTTTCAATTTGAATAGAAGAAAGCAGGGCAGGAATCTGTGAAGATTTCTGCCTAGTTTCTATATAGCAACGATTCTCCGATTCCCATCCTTGAACGTCACTTCCAGCCGCTCCGCCGACTCCACCCGCACCGTCTCCACCACCTTGCGCACCAGGAGGTTGTCGAAGGTGAGGTCATCCCTCTTGAACTTCTCCAGCAGGGCAGCAAATTCCTCCATCCGGGCATTGTCTACCGCCTGGGTCTTTTGAACCGCCTGTATGCCATCCAGCTGAGCTTGAAGCTGTTCCAACTCCCGCTTGATCCTGGTGAACTGAAAGTCGTACTTGCCGTCGTCGTTTTCCGCCAAGGCTCTGGCCAGAAGGGCTTTTCTTTCCTTTTGCAGGTCATGGATTTTCGTGCGGAGAGCGTACTCGCTGTCCGCCGTCTCCGGGGTCAGCACCGAGCGGATACTCTGCAGGGTGGTTTCCAGGGTGACCTCCTTGTGGAGGTACTGCTGGGAGATGGCCTCCATCACAGCGGATTGCAGGGCGGTTTCCTCGATGGTGGGGGAGTCCGGGCAGTTGGCAGCCTTGTCCTGATGAGTCCCGCAGCGCCAAACCACCTTCACCTTGCCCCGTCGGTGCCAGGTGATGCGCCGGTAGAGGGCTCCGCACCTTCCGCAGACCACCAGGGCGGACAGGGCGTATTTGCCGCTGTACCTTCCAAAGGGCGTCTTGGCATTTTCCGAGACAGGCCGTTTGGAAACACGTTTCGCCAGTTCCTCCTGGGCACGGTCAAACAGCTGGCTGTCCACAATTTGGGGAAGGGCCCCGGTGATGTAATACTTGGGCAGTTCCCCATGGTTGACCGCCTTTTTGTCGCTGAACAGGCTGGGCCGGTAAGTCTTTTGCAGGAGTACGTCCCCTTTATACTTTTCGTTGGAGAGAATGCCCCGAATGGTTGCGATGCTCCACTGCTCCTTGCCTTTCGGGCTGGGAATCCCCTGGGCTTCCAGCCGGTCTTTAATGGCCCGCAGGCCGTTCCCGTCTAAGAGCCATTGATAGATGGAGCGGATGGTATCTGCCTTTTCCGGGTCGATGGCGATGCTTCCATCCTCACCTTTACGGAACCCATAGGTGGTGGCGGGAAGGGTGATGGTCCCCTGGGCGTAAGCCATCCGCAGGCCCCGGCTGACGTTCTCCCGGATGGATTCCGACTCGGACTGGCTGAAGGCCGAATGGAAGGCCAAAATCAGCTCGGAGTTCATGGTGCGGGTGTCCACGCCCTCTTTCTCGAAGATAACCCCGACACCCCGTTCCCGCAGAGCCCGGATGGTGCGCAGAACGTCCACCGAGTTCCTGCCGAACCGGCTCACAGATTTACATAATATCAAGTCAATGCGACCTTCTCGGCAGGCTCGGAGCATTCGCTTGAAATCCTCCCGGTGCTTCATGCTGGTGCCGGTGATGCCCTCGTCGGCGTAGATCCCCGCCATCTTCCAGGCGGGATTGCCGCTGATTTTTTCGGTGTAGTAGCTTACCTGCACCTCGAAGCTGTTGAGCTGCTCGTCCTTTTCCGAGGATACCCGGCAGTAGGCAGCCACCCGCAGCTTTTGATTGGAGGGCTTGCCGGGAACATTCCTCGGCGCTTTGGCGGGAATGATGGTAACTTTCTCTTTTCCGGCTTGTATTTTCATTGAGGATCACCTTCTCCCACGAACACACCATTCTGTAATTTCAAGAGAATCTCTCCTTTTCTAGTTAAGTGTATTTCCGAAACTGTTCGCTGGAACAGTTCTCTATCAAAAGCAGACAGCGGCCCCGCATGAAGCAGGGTCGCTGTCAATCTATCTGTAATGTGTCGGGCGCTGCTAACCGCATTATAGTTTTCCGCCGCACATTGCAGAGCTAAGTTAACAAGTTCGTCCTCAGAGAAGCTGCCACTGTCCAGCTTGCGGTAAATTTCGTTGGTGAGCCGCCGGGCCTCCAGAGAGGGAGCGGAAATTTCACTTTCCTCTTTTTCTGCCAGCAGAGGCTTGTTCACCAGCTTCTTCTGGAGGAGGAATCCCCGCCGTTTCAATTCCTCATCGGGCAGAGGAAGGAAGTAGCCACATTGAGGACACTTCCAGGTGACAGGATTCTCGAACCGGCTGTCCATCCGCCGCACCATGGGGCTGCCGCAGTGGTGGCAGTACACCAAATTTTTGTACAGCTTGATGTCCTCGTCTACCGGCTGGCGGTTGGTGTTGGCGCTCTCCTTTTTCTGGTGGGCCATCTGGAACTGCTTCTCGGTGATGACCTGGGGGAAGTCCCCCTCTCCCATGTATTTGCTGTTGTCCAGGATGCGTTTCACCCTGGCTTTGTCCCACTGCCAGCGACCTGGGAGGTATTCCACCAATTTGGCGGTGAGGTGGGCGGCGATCTTGCTGAGAGGTTCCCCCAAGAGATATTGTGCAAACACCTGTTGCACAATTTTGGCTTCCGGGGCGTTGACCGCCAGGACGCCATTTTGATATTGATACCCGAAGGGAATGGTTCGGTTTCTCATTTTGGCAGCGCCTCCTTCAATTCCAACCCGCACTTTAATCGGAAGAACAGTTCCGTGTTGCTGATGGGTACGATCTTCTCCACCAGCTGGTCGAACAGCTCCATGTCGAACTCCCAGGGGATCTCCGGCAGGTCAGCCAGTGTTTCCTGTAATTCTCTCAGCTTATCCAGGTTTTCCAGGGCCTTGCTGCCGTGGAGGGCTTGGGCACGTTGGTCGCTGAGCTTCTTCCGCTGGGAGGCCAGGGCGTCTGATTGATCCCGGAATTCCCCGTCCTCGATAAAGCCCTTGTTGTGAAGCCGCTGGAGGGTGTGGGCTTTTTCATTCAGGTCCGCCAGGGCCGAGTTCAGCTCAAACAGCTTGACGTTGCCCCGCTCCTGCCGTGCGGCGATTTCTTCCAGCAGGGAGAGGGTAGGGGAGAGAAGTTCCGTCTGATGAAGATATAGTTTTCCCATGAGGTTGAGAAACGCCATTTTAATTTTCGCTTCTTCCAACCGGGGAGATTGGCATCGGCTTTGTCCACGGTTTCGCAAACTGCATACCCAGTAGTCCTTCCCACGGGATTTTACCTTGCGGTAGGTATAGCCACAGTCGGGACAAATAATAGGAAGGTCAGCATGAAGGCGTGTTCTTTGACCGTTATCTCTTTTTCGGATTAATTCTTGTGCGGCCCGAAACGTAGCTTCGGAAATGATGGCAGGATGAGTATCCAAAGCATAGTACTGATTCACCTGCCCATGGTTTCTTTGTTTTCGTGTGGGAAAGCCGGAAGTGAAGGTTTTTTGAAGCAGCGCATCCCCGCAGTATCGCTCGTTGGTCAGAATGTAGTGGACTCCCGCAATATTCCACCGGGTGTTTCCAAACCGGGTGGGAATCTGGCGGTCGGTCAAATTATCTGCGATTGCCTGTTTTCCTTCCCCAGCGAGAAATCGTGCGAAAATTTCTTGAATAATGAGCGCCTGTTCTGGATGGGGACGAAGTACGCCGTTTTCCAGGGTGTAGCCAAAAGGAGAACGGCACCCTAAAAAGGTGCCATTCTCCATCCGCTTCTGGTAACTCCACCGCATATTCTTGGAGATGGAGGTGCTTTCCTCCTGGGCCGCCATGGCCAGGAGAGTAAGCTGCATCTCGCCCAGCATTTGAGCGGTGTCGATGCCCTGTTCCTCGAACACAACCACCACGCCCAGCGCTTTGAGTTCCCGGGTGGTTTCAATCAGCTCCAGGGTGTTCCGGGCGAACCGGGAAACCGACTTCACCAGGATGCGCTGGATTTTCCCGGCCCGGCAGTCAGAAAGCATCCGCCGGAACTCATCCCGCTTTTCCAGGGACGTGCCGGTGATGCCCTCGTCGGCGTAGATGTCCGCCAGCTCCCAGCCAGGGTGCTGGGCGATGTAGTTTGTGTAGTACCCGATCTGGGTGAGGTAGGAGTTCAGCTGGTCCTGGGAGTCGGTGGACACCCGGCAATACGCCGCCACCTTTTCCAGCGCATCGCTTTGCGGTTTGTATGGTTGAATGATTTGTACTTGGGCCACCTGACTCACCTCCTACCCACGGACACTACCAGAATCCGGGGCGGAAGTCCATACCCAATGTGGCTAAATGCTCCCCCTCTCTGGCTGGAAAATTCCGGCACAATACCGGCTGGCTTTTTCGAACTCCTCTTCACTCAGCAGGCCCCGCTCCCGCAGAAACCGCAATGCCTGCAATGCGTAATAGTAGTTGACGTAATTTTTCAGATTCACGCCGGTCCCTCCTTTTCCAGTTTCAAGACACAAGGACGGGCGCAGCTTTGTCACCAGAACATGGCTGTGCCCGTATGTTCTATCTTGATCTGATTTCAGTTTAAGACCCAGTATTTGCCTCGCTTCCCCTGGTCGGGAGTGTACAGCACGGGCAGCGGCTTGCCTGCCCTCATGGACTCTCACCCTGCGTGGTTCTCACCCAGCCGTTCCCATTGCGTGATTCTGTGGCTAAACGGAAGTGCTCGATGCCCTCTGCCGCTCGTTGCCCAGGCAGGTGCCGCCCGCCTGTTGGGGTTGTCCCCGGTGGCTCCTGGTCAGAGGGTGCCGTATGCGTACACTGACTTGTTCGGTTTTCAAGGTGCGAAGGAAAGGTGAAAGGGACGCCGCCCGTTCTTTTTCTGCCTGGTGTTCGGCGCAAGGGAAAGGGCGGATGATATGTCCTTTCACCCTCTAGGCAGCGGGAAGGCCGATTTTATCGAATCAAATTAAATATTTTTTAAGTTTGTTTATGTGGTACGAAACAGTACTCTGTGTTATGTGCAATTTCACGGCTATTTCAGGCTGGGTGAAGCCGATACTGGCAAGCAGGAGAATTTCCTTATCCCTTGTGGTGGCCCTTCGAGATAATCCTGGGGAAAGATTCTCCAACTGCGTGTCTAAGTCACGTTTCAGACTTGCAAAGTATTCTGCGGGTTCTTCCATGCGGGGATCGTCCCAATATTCGATTCTAGCAGGGTTATGGTCCTGGAAAACGCGTTCCTTTCGGAAGGTGTCCTCATCAAACTTCCGCATGGCGGAGATAAAATCCTGGCTCATGCCGGTGTCTATGTACAGCTTTAAGTTTTTGGCCCATTCTTGTTCGAATGCTTTCTTTAGCTCTGTATAGCTTTTTCCCATTGTGGGAACCTCCTATCTGATTTCAGGTTGTGGGTTAACTGAAATCAGAATGGTGGAGAGCGACAACGGGAGAAAGGAATATGTTTTCTATATGAGGTTTTCTTACATATAATGAAAAAAGCCGCAGTCCAGCGGACTACGGCAGGGCAGTATGGGGCAGTGGAATTCTTGGCTTTGCAGCCAAAGCACACTGCCATTTGCCAAAATAAAAAGGAAAAGGGCCTATCCCCCTATCTGTGGGTTACAGATGGGAGGCAGGCCCTTTCCCTTTTGTAGGATGTGTTACTTGCGGAGTTCTTCGGGCAGCTCGGGCTCATAGCCGATACCATGAGAAACAGCTCCCGCTCCAAAATTCGCAATGATTTCCAGAATAGCTGCAATTGTGTTCATGAATTCATTCATTTTTCGTTCCT
>ULZK01016519.1_pt1 | contig 9168 bp, 6 predicted proteins | sample 1963021 | NCBI WGS metagenome assembly ULZK01 (sample SAMEA4835887, study PRJEB28245) | human gut metagenome | biome: gut microbiome; material: fecal sample | place: Denmark | collected 2008 | reverse complement strand
ACCATCTTACGACGGTCACTCCATTGATGAATTTGCTGCTGAACGGGAACAAAAGAATCAATTCCCATCTTAGATAAACGCTCGGCAACTTTCTTCTCGTGGTGCATTCGAACGAGTGCTACATACCAGCGTTTTGAGTGTGCTACGCCTTCCCCTGTCCCATAAATAGGCCCGGCATTTACTGATTTCGGTTTCGTTAAAATCATATTTTTTTACCCCATGTTCATCCGTTACTTCTTAGGTAACGGACAACACACATATAGAATACACATCGCTGTGAAAAAAGGAAAAAAATCGATTATGAGGGAATATAAAAGCGGGCACCTAACATTCAATATAAAACATTCTTGAATTTAGGTAATAAAAAGCCTTTGAGCATGAAGATGTTATCCTTCATGTTCAGATAGATTCATGTTGCATATTTTAGAGAAAAAGGAAAAAAAGAAGTTTATTGTTTGTTTGCTATTAATATTTTTACCTATCTTTGTAGCGAATATAATTCCGTTACCTAAGAAGTAACACCAGCATTAAGTCCCTAATCCATAATGCTTTAATAATATAAATCAGAGCATTTTAAAATTGCAAACGTAAGAATAATTCAATTTATTTACTTTTGTTCTTTCTTCCAATTCGAAACCCTTTAAATATATCTGTGTTGTTTTAATAGATTTGTGTCCTAGTGATTCGCTAATCATTTCGATAGGTACACCTCTGTACTTAGCAGTCGTAGCCCAAGAATGACGAAGCGTATACGACGTGACGGGCGAATGTAGCCTTAATTTTCTGGACAGGCTTTTCAACTCATTATTGAAACGTCTCAAAGCTGACTGATACTCACGATAGGCTCCTTCTTCATTCCGCTTGTACGCTCCGCTTAATATCCGGAAAAGATAATCAGGATAGCCAGAACTCCGGGCGTCAGATTTATTGTACAATCCCCCAATTGCATTCTGCGCTGACTCCAGCACTTCTATACTCATAGGAGTACCGGTCTTGGTACGATTGTACTTCAAAAGCCCCCGCTCCAGATTGGACTTTTCCAAATGGGCTAAATCAGAAAAAGGCATTCCACAAAACTGAAATAACAGATTGGCAATGGCCTGCGTCCGGCGAAGCTTTTCCGATTGAGGATCTTTGTTTAATAGCATGTGAAGTTCGCTGATCGGGATAGCTTTCTTCTGACGTGTGTCCACCCCGGTAAAAACATCCCGGAACAAACCATGTACATAAGGAGCCTGATGCATATCGACACCACGATTGTAGATACTACGCAACATACGCATATACGTAGAAATCGTATTGGGCTTCAAACGGGAAGCCATCAGATAGTTGCTATACCTCTTTAGAGTTTCACGGTTTATCTTACTAAACGTGATGGATTGAGTTCCACAAAACTGCGAAAAAGAACGAATAGCGTGTTTATACACATGGGCCGTAGAATAACGACCCTCTTGTCGCAAACAATCGATGTAATTGTTTGCACAAATAGTAAATCGATTTTTTTCCATAAATTATAACTTATCTCATACGTGTTATTAAAAACGTGCGGAATATAGTAAGATTATAGATAAAATGAACCACTATTTTAAATTTACTTACTGTTTTAGATAGAAATTCGAATTATTTCTAAAAAAAATAAGTGAAGCCATGCAGTATTTTCAATAACCATGCATTTAACTTATAAAATGAGGGGAAAAAGGGAAATCAAACCATATATCATTAAAACCTACAACCTGAACTTAACAAGTGAAGTGGGGAAAAATAAAAAAGAGAGAGAGTTTTTTATACAACGTCCCCAAAAACGAGGAATCCCTGCCAATTTTCGAGTTGGCAGGGATTCATTTTTTATCTTCAAGAAGATGATCTTTTTACTTGCAGTATTTGGTTATCAATTCATCTGCATTCGGATCACCCAATTCTTTCGCTTTCTTAAAGTTGCCGCAAGCTTCATCTGTCTTCTTCAGCTGTATCTGGCAAAGTCCCAATAAACGGTAAGCCTCACCATATTTAGGATCAGTCTTCAATATATTATTTAAAATCTGAATGGCTTCTTCATACCGTCCTACACGGAGGTTTACAACTGCATGCTCTGCCTGGTAGGTGAGGTCTGTCGGATTCATCTCGATGGCCTTGGCAATATCGTCTAAAGCGCGTTGAAACTGACGTGCTTTCAAAGCTGCCTGTTCGCGATAATAATAGAACACGTCGTTCACTTCTCCCTTGACTGCCGTATGGTAAGCATCATAATCGAGCATTGCATTTCGCGCCTGATCGGCATTCATATTCATCTGCGCACGTTCCAACAAATATGGAGCAAAGTCGGCCGTAATCGGTTGCGGGCAACGGGCAATACAGCTATCCATTAAGGCTACCACTTCTTTCGGATCCCCTTTCAGCAGTTCTTTCGTCTTGGCAGCACTAAAGAAAGTGGCCGGAGAAGCAATATTGCTAGTATTTACCTTTTCATAAGCAGCCAAAGCACCAGCATAGTCTTGTTGGGCAAACAGTATATCACCTTCCATTTGAATGTAAATTGGCAGCGGATCAATAGCGATTGCCTGACGGACATTCTTCAAAGCAGTGTCATACGTCCAGTCTTTATAAGTTTTCTCCGGCTTCGATAATTGATAAGCATACATTAGCTTACCTATATTATAATATACATCATCTTTCTTCTGGGCTACTTTCAGAGCCTGATTAAAGTCGGCAACGGCTTTATCATACCAGGTCTGATCGTCTTTACCTTTAGATGCATAATAATTGGCACGACGGAGATAACCATCTGCATTGGCAGGGAACTGGCGAATGAAGTCATCCAACAGCTTTTCATAGTCCTCGCCCGAGAGGCTCGAAGAGGCCATGAACAGATACACTAATGCCTGATCTTCCGTTTCAGGCAAACCTTTCCGGATACCAATGCTTTTCAAGGCAGCGTCTCCCAAAGAAAGAGCACTGATTTTCTGCGACATGGCAAAAGCTGCTCCCGCCGCATAGCAAGTAGTCACCGTATCGATACCGGATGATTTCTGCGCAATACCAAATACCTGACCTTCCGCATTCATCACCGGACAGCTCACCATCTTATCTTTCATATGCATACTCAATGTATAATAATGGTATTCTCCGGCTACTTTGGAAACATCTTTCACCTTACCATTAACACAAGCAATACTTTTCTGCGTAGAATAAGGAAGCATCCATGCTTCGGCTCCTGCCACCGGGGCTGTTTTGGCAACAATCAGCGCAGGCACTTTCTTCTCGGTGATAGCCACACGGAACTTAATGACATCATACATATCATTCGCTCCAAGTATCAGGCTGACCGGCATCTGCTTGCCTTCGGAAGTAATCACTACCGCACGTTCAGCTCCTTTAAAAAGAGTATAATCTGATAAAGCCAATCCGTCTTCGGACACAAAGAATCCGTTTCCCGTATTCAGCATTTTATCATTCTTGTCATAAGTCACTATTGAGAAGACTGCACGTTTTGCCTTCTCTACCCATTTTGGGGTTTGTGCCATGCTTCCTTGTACCAGAAAGAAAAGCAGCAAAGGTAGAATTAAAATCTTCTTCATATCAGTCATTGTTTCTTTGTTTCACAGCTTCGTAAATCAAGATACCGGCAGCTACAGAGACATTCAAGGATTCGATAGTGCCCAGCATCGGAATTTTCACCCATTCATCACAGAGGGCAAGGTTCTCATAAGAAACTCCTGTATCCTCCGCTCCCATTATGATGCAGAGGGGACCTGTATAATCGGCCTTGGTATAGTCATAATCTCCTTTTTCGGTAGCAGCCACAATGCGGAAACCACTGTCTTTCAGATATTGCAGAGTCGAACGAAGGTTCTGTTCACGGCATACCGGAAGAGTATGTAGTGCTCCTGCCGATGTTTTCACGGCATCAGCATTGACCGACGCACTACCCCGGACAGGAATAATCACAGCATCGACAGCTGCACATTCGCAGGTACGTGCAATCGCCCCGAAATTGCGTACATCAGTCACTCCGTCGAGCATAACAAAAAACGGATTTTTTCCTTGCTCAAACAAGAAAGGAACAAGATCCTCCGCTTTCTGATAAGTCACAGAAGAAATGAAGGCGATCACTCCCTGATGATTTTTCCGGGTAATACGGTTGATACGTTCTACCGGAACACGCTGAACAGGTATCAGCGTACCTTTCAAAGCTGCAAAAAGCTCCTTGGAAAGATCACTTTGAATATCTTTCTTCACGAGGATCTTATCTATCTCTTTTCCAGCCTGAAGGGCTTCTATCACGGCACGAACGCCGAAAATCATTTCACTTTTATCTAACATCTGGTTGATTTTCTATTTTACTATTTACTATTCACTATTTATCAGTTGCGGGCAAGCAGGGATTTGGCATTGCTAAGGGCAGCTTCGGTGAGAGTGGCGCCACTAAGCATGTGAGCTATTTCCTCTACTCGTTCTTCGTCAGTGAGACGGCGGATATGACTGTTGGTTTCCGTATCGCTATCTTTCTTGTATACCTTATAATGAGCACGCCCACGGGCAGCAATCTGCGGCAGGTGGGTGATACTGATTACCTGACGGTTGCGGTCGCCCATCTCCTGCATCATGTCCGCCATACGGTCGGCTATTTCACCGGAGACTCCGGTATCTATTTCATCAAATACGATGGTCGGCAGCTTGACGGCTCCGGCAATCATTGCCTTGATAGAAAGCATGACACGGGCGATTTCACCTCCTGAAGCTACGGAAGAGATATTCTGCAAGGTGCCGTTCTTATTGGCGGAAAACAGGAAGTTGACTGTATCTTCTCCTTGCAATCCCGGCTCTTTCTTCAGTCCCATTTCTATCTGGAAACGAACATTCGGCATTCCTAATGGAATCAACCGGGCAGCCAGCTGTTTTTCAACTTCACGAGCAGCTTTCGTACGGGCTTTGGTCAGCACTTCTGCCTGTTGTTTCACTTGTTTATATTGTTCCTCTTTGCGAGCAGTCAGTTCGGCGATACGCTCATCATAGGAAGTGATGTCCGACAATTTGCTGCGGTATTCATCCGTTAGTGCTATCAATTCGTCAAGGGTTTGTACCCGATGTTTCTGCTGTAAGGAATAAATCAGATTCAACCGTTCATTCACTTCGTCCAGACGGACCGGATTGAATTCAACGGAGTCACTTTGTAAAGAGACTTCGTGCGAAATATCTTTCAGTTCGATATAAGCGCTCTCCATACGTTCGGTAAGTTCCTTGGCCGGCTGATATACTCTTTGCAGATTATTCAGTGTATTCAGACTGTCTTTCAGATAAGAAAGCAATCCACCTTCATCCGAAGCAAACGACTGTTCCACCCGGTAAAGTCCGGCTTTTATCTCTTCTGCATGACTTAATGTTTCAGCTTCCTGCTCCAGTTCTTCCTGTTCGCCTTCCACCAAACAGGCTTCTTCGAGCTGTTCGAGCTGGAAGCGGATATAATCTTCATCGGAGCGACTTTTCTCTGCCAGTGACACTAATTCAGCGAGTTCGCGATCTGTCTGTTTCCATTCGTCATAACACAGATGGTATTTCGCCAATGCAGCGTCATTATGTGCCAGAATATCAAGCACATTCAACTGAAATCCTTCTTTATTAAGCAGCAGATTCTGATGTTGCGAATGTACATCTATCAGCTGTTCGCCCAGCTCTTTCACTTGTGCCAACGAAGCAGGAGTATCGTTGATGAATGCCCGGCTCTTACCGGAAGACTGCACTTCACGACGCAAAATGCACTCTTCATCATATTCCAACTCGTTTTCTTCGAAAAACGAACGCATACCATAGGCAGATATATCGAAACGTGCCTCTATGATACATTTGGAAGCTCCGTGGCGAATCGCTTTCACATCGGCACGCTGTCCTAGCAGGAGTCCGATAGCTCCCAGAATAATTGATTTTCCGGCTCCCGTTTCACCTGTTATAACGGAAAAGCCTGTTTCAAAACTGATATCCAGTTTTTCTATCAATGCGTAATTCTGAATGTATAGTGAACGTAACACCTTCTATTTTAATTAAAAATTAAAGATTAAAAATTAAAAACCGGGAGACAGAGTGGCTACCAGACGGTCGATGATGTCTTGGGCTACTTCCGTCTTCGGCTTCAGAGGATAGTCTGTACGACCTTCCCTGTCGATGATACTTATTTTATTGGTATCATGGCGAAAACCGGCTCCAACATCATTCAACGAATTGAGCACAATAAAGTCGAAGTTTTTGCGTTCGAGCTTTCCTTCGGCATTCTGCTGCTCATTATTGGTTTCGAGGGCAAAGCCAACCAATAACTGATTTTTCCCTTTCAGTGCTCCTAAATTGGCAGCGATGTCTTGTGTTGCCTGAAGATGGAGGGTTAGTTCCTCTTCTTTCTCCCGCTTAATCTTCTTGTCGGCCACTGTTTCCGGACGGTAGTCGGCTACTGCCGCGCAAAGAATACCTGCATCAGCATCTGGAAAATAAATCTGTGAAGCCGCATACATTTCTTCTGCTGATTCCACATCTACACGCCGGATACGGGAATGTTTCGTTTTGAGCTGCACAGGACCTGTTATCAATGTCACCTGTGCTCCACGACGGGCACATTCTTCTGCCAATGCGAATCCCATCTTTCCGGAAGAATAATTGCCTATGAAACGCACCGGATCAATCTTCTCGTAAGTCGGTCCGGCTGTAATCATCACTTTCTTCCCGGATAGTTCGTCACTCGAAGCAAAGAATTCATCCAATACCCGGATGATGTTTTCCGGCTCTTCCATACGTCCCTTTCCTACCAAGTGGCTGGCTAATTCTCCTGTTCCCGGCTCGATAATGTGATTACCGTAGGAACGCAGTATATCCAGATTTTTCTGGGTGGCGGGATGGGCAAACATATCGAGGTCCATTGCCGGAGCAACAAACACGGGAGCTTTTGCCGAAAGATAAGTTGTTATGAGCATATTGTCGGCTATTCCATTGGCCATTTTACCGATAGTAGAGGCAGTGGCAGGTGCAATCAATACAGCATCCGCCCACAATCCGAGATCGACGTGGCTATTCCACGTTCCGTCACGCTGGGCAAAAAACTCACTGATGACCGGTTTGCTGGTCAAAGCCGAAAGAGTGATGGGAGTAATAAATTCTTTTCCCGCCGGAGTAATTATGACTTGCACTTCCGCTCCCTGTTTTATCAGTCCGCGAATGATATAGCACGCCTTGTACGCGGCAATACTGCCGGTAATTCCAAGAATTATTTTTTTTCCTTTTAGCATTATTTTGTAATCAAATTACTCATTTCACGCAAACGGATTTTTGTCAATGCCGCCTTAGTGTTCAACGTGAAATCACTATTCAAAATCCAACTGTAATATCCGGGATCTTTCTTCAAAACCTCGGCTACAGACATTCCTTTATATTTTCCGAAGTTGAACACTTCCACCCCATTATCATCGTACACCATGCGTCCGGCAAAGTCTACATTCTTGCTGAAACTTGAATAATCTGCCAGGAACGCAATATCATTCTGAAGATCGGAGTAACGGTCGAGCTGTGCTTTCAGCACTTCGTAAGTGGCCCGTGTATCTGCTTCGGCAGTGTGTGCATCTTCCAGATTCTTGTCGCAATAGAATTTATAGGCAGCAGACAGGGTGCGTTGTTCCATTTTGTGGAAGATCACCTGTACGTCTACAAATTTGCGTTTCGTCATATCAATGTCCACTCCGGCGCGAAGGAACTCTTCGGCAAGGACAGGAATATCAAAACGATTGGAATTAAATCCTGCCAAATCGCAACCTTCAATGTCCCTGGCTATGTTTTTCGCCACTTCTTTGAAAGTAGGGCAATCGACTACGTCGGCATCATAAATGCCATGTATAGCAGAAGATGCTTCCGGGATATGCATTTCAGGATTGATACGTAATGTTTTTGCTTCTTCATTTCCATTCGGATATACTTTCAGATAGCAGATTTCAACAATTCGGTCTGTGTTGATATTGGTTCCGGTTGTTTCTAAATCAAAAAAAACAATGGGATTTTTCAGGTTTAATTTCATTTCTAATTATTTTTTCCACCACAGAGTAACACAGAGTTCCACAGAGTGTTTTATGTATTTATTGCTCTGTAGAACTCTGTGTTATTTTGCGGTGATTACTATTAATCATTTAGCATCATCGGCATCAGCAGCATCAGCAGGTCTTCGTTTTCTTCCTGCTCTACCGGGATGATTACTCCGGCACGTGAAGGATCTGCGAGTTCGATGACTACTTCGTCTGCTGAAATATTGTTCAGGATATCGATGAGGAATGTCGATTTGAAACCGATGCTCATTGCTGCACCTGCATACTGGCAAACTTGTGTTTCTTCGGCAGAAGTAGAGAAGTCAATATCTTGTGCGGAAATCACAATCTGGTTTTCCTGCATACGGAGTTTAATCAAACTGCTTGCCTGCGACGAGAAAATAGACACACGACGCAAAGCTCCTACCAACTGTTGACGGTCTACGGTCACTTTGTGCGGGTTGTTCTGCGGAATTACCGAGTTGTAGTTCGGGTAACGTCCTTCAATCAGGCGGCAAACCATCCGGTAGCTTTCGAGCATGAATACAGCATTACGTTCATCGAATTCGATCGTCACTGTGCCTTGTTCTTTCGGCAAAAGATTCTTAAGCAAAGTAGCCGGTTTCTTTGGAAGGATGAAGGCTGCACGCTCGTTACCTTTGGCTGCCAATGTCTTGCAACGCACCAGTTTATGACCGTCTGAAGCAACCATTGTGATGTCTTCTGTGGTAATATCGAAATAAATACCGTTCATCACCGGACGAAGTTCGTCATCGGCAGTAGCAAACACCGAACGGTTGATACCTCCCAGAAGTACACTAGCCTCCATTTCTACACGGACTGCATTATCACCCAGTGTAGCCGATTGCGGGAATTCATCCGCATTCTGCCCCATCAGGCTGTATTTTCCGTTCTGGTACTGCACTGTTATTTCATAATTATCCGGATTGATTTCAAATGTAAGTGGTTGTTCCGGGATTTCTTTCAGTGCATCAAGCAATGTTTTCGCTACTACGGCAAAACGCCCGTTTGTATCGCTTTCATTCACTTCTACGGTAGTCACCATCGTTGTTTCACTGTCGGATACAGTCACAGACAATGTTCCGTCTTCCAATTCGAA
>ULZK01035206.1_pt1 | contig 9293 bp, 10 predicted proteins | sample 1963021 | NCBI WGS metagenome assembly ULZK01 (sample SAMEA4835887, study PRJEB28245) | human gut metagenome | biome: gut microbiome; material: fecal sample | place: Denmark | collected 2008 | reverse complement strand
CAAGTTGTGGATTATACATCATGTAATTCACTCCTTTGTTCTTATATACACGTTAGCAATAACGTTTTTTATTTCTATTGGCTTAACACTTGATATTATACTTCAACTCAAAAAATATTGCATCTTTTTCTCAATTCCAACTCAATTTCCCCTCAATGCCTTTTTCCTCTGATTTTCGTATGCTTATCTCACAGCAAAGCAGTACCACACCGGTACAGCCTGCTGAATCAATCAATACGAAAACGGAGGTATTTTTTATGCGAGAACTCAGAAACACAAAAATCATTGCTGTAGATGCACCTAAAAAGGAGGGGATAAACCATGCAGAACAATATCCGTAACACAAACCTGCGTTTTAATCTGGACAAAGAACAGCAGCGGAGAGCCTGAGAATATTTACAGACAATATATTTTTGCAATATCTGACCCCTTATTAAAACAATGACACACACCACCATTCAACTTGTTCTTATGGTGTCTCAGAATTTTAATAGTATCTGTATCAGCAAGTCTTATATGTAAAATCATAGGCAAATGACTCTTTTCCGCTAACTTCAGTTGCCACGCAAACCACATTTTCTGTCTAATTCTATGTTGTTTCAATCTTTTATAATGATAATCTAATCCCAGCTCTCCAATAGCAATCACGCTAGGATTATCAGCTAGGCTAAGAAGTTCTTTCCTTTTACTCCATTTTGTTTGTGGTGCACGGATTGGATGAACTCCTATTGCTGGGAACAGAGAATCAGGATATTGATTAGCCAATTCTAAAATTTTATAATTTGACTCCAGATCTATTCCTGGCTCAATACACAATAAAATATCATTATCTCTAAATTTCTTAATCAACTGTAGGCGATCCATGTACTTGATTCTTTCCATTTCTTTTGAACCGACTATACAAGGAACCGTTCCCTCAAACGAGGAATATGTCAAATAAATATGGGAATCAATAAACACTGCAGTCACCTCACATTCTTTTCTAGCTACAAATCATCTCTATAGGCAGATCTTTTCTTCTTAATTTCCCCGATTATATCTTCCATCAGCACTGGTTTCATATCGTGTGCATCTAAACACACGCAATACATATATGGATGTTCATTGTAAAAATGCTCCTTTTGATGCGTATGCCCGTAAAGATTAATCAAGGCAGTTTTTACAGGTTTCAATTTTTCATGTGCCACCAATGTCGGGTAATGTGATAAATAGAAATGATAACCGCCAACTTCCGGATAATCCAAATATAGTGCTGCATCATGTTCCTCACAAGATGCAAATCCGCGATATTCGTAAACAAACTCTCTGTTATGTCCAATATGCAAATCACTTGTAATCCAAACCTTACTCACGCAATCACCTCTCCGTCTATAATCACGACAACATCATCATTTGAAACCGATAGTACTTTTGAATACCGATTCAAAATATGTCTCTCTGTATTTTGAATATACATCTGCAGATTTTCCGGTTCGTAATGAGGAATTATTGTACCATCAAATAATTCCAATGCAGTAAAATCAATCATTCCAACAAAATTACTGTCAAAATCCCTTGCAAGCATTATGTCTGTACCTGCTATAATTGCACCTGCAGAACTTCCGATATATGTACTGTTCTCATTCTTCATCAGAACTTTTATATAATCTATGAAAAGATTATCTCTCATATATTTCAACACTTCAAATGTATTCCCCTCTGTCACATAAACATAGTCCGTGATTATTCCTTTGGGAACTCCATCTGCAGAAAGATACAGATTTTCCTTCTGAAATCCCATAATCTTCACAGCGTTATTAACAATAATATCATCAACTCCATAGGGTGGATATGAAATAATAAACATGCTCTTCTTGAAAATATCATCATCAGATATTTTTTTACTTATTTGTTTGCACCCTATCTTTGTATTTAGGCCTCTACTGTTTAATACTAATCGCCCCATCTTCTTCACCACTTTCAATTCTCACATCAGTATACTTATGAAATAACATAGTAACATCATGACAGCATGCTTCAAAAGCATCTTCAATATTTCTTTTACGAGGCAAAACTCTGCATAATAAAGCCTTCAATCCTAATTCAATACTATGTCGAACTAAGAATATTCCTGTTAAAAACCACATATCTGATTTAACGTTATCATGTCCACTGCCAATCACTTCTTCAAAAGTTTTGTATCCACACTTATAGAACTGATATGACAAAGTCTTATAATCCTCAAAACAATTGTGGCTCCACTTAATTTTCACAGAAGTTTCTTTGTTGTCAATTTTCCAGAAATCCATATCCGAAGCTGGCCAAATCCACGCTGAATCGTTCATGTATTCTCCTCCTTCCATAACATCTAATCCACAGCCTAAACCCTACCGCATTTTTTCGACCATCCACTTTTTCTTTAATCAGACCGAAAAGTAGATATGTTTCCATACAAGAAAACCGAGCTTTCCGCAAGGCTTCTTACGATGATACTAACCTTACAAAAAGCCCGGAAATACGCCACTTTTCAGCCTTTATTTATCTTTCCTTGACAGCAAACAAACCGTCTCCACATGCACTGTTCCAGGGAACATATCAACTAAACAACATCTCTTGACCTCGTATCCCGCTTCCCTAAATACAAGCAGATCTCGCATGAGGCTAGTTGGCTTGCAGCTTACATATACCATTTCATCTACATTGAAATTAATGATTTTCCGTAAAGCTTTCGGATGAATTCCGTCGCGAGGAGGATCGAGTACGAGAATGTCCGGCTTTTGGGTTAAGTTATCCACAACTTTGAGGACATCGCCGGCGATAAATTCACAATTGTCTAAGTGATTGTCCACTGCGTTCTTTTTGGCGGCTTCCACCGCTTCTTCTACGATTTCGACACCGACTACTTTACTTGCTACGGGTGCAAGCATCTGTGCGATTGTTCCGGTTCCGGTGTAAAGGTCGTAAACGAGTTTATCTTTTGTTTCGCCGACGTATTCCCTTACTTTATCGTAGAGGACTTCTGCTCCTAAGGTATTTGTCTGGAAGAAGGAGAATGGAGAGATTTTGAAACGCATGTTATAAAGGTATTCATAAAAATAATCTTGTCCGTAAAGTGTTTTTGTTTCATCGCTCTGTACTACGTCTGCAAGGTTGTCATTTAACGTATGCAAGATCCCAACAACTTTTCCATCAATTTTCTGGGAGAGAATCATATTGACAAATTCAGATTCATCCAGTCTGCTCTGTGTCGTAGTGACAAGATTGATTAAAATATCGCCTGTTTTTACGGAACGACGCATTACAAGATGACGAAGAAATCCTTCGTGGCGGATTTTGTGGAAGTAGGTTTCGCCTTTTTCTTTGAAGTATTTTAAGATTGCCTGAAGAAGTACGTTGAAATCAGGGTCTACGATGCGGCAATCGTCTAATGTTACGATATCATAGAAGCTGTTTTTCTTATGCATTCCGAGTGCAAGTGGGCCGTCTTTTTCTTCGTCTCCAAATGTAAATTCCATTTTGTTACGGTAGCCTTCTGTGATTGGGCTTCCATAAATATTTTCAATAGCAAAGGAAAGACCGCTTTTTTCGATTAATTCTTCTACCTGGCGTTTCTTTAAGTCAAGCTGCTGTTCATAAGAAAGATTCTGATAACGGCAGCCACCGCAAATACCGAAATGTTTGCAGGCTGCTGGCTGTTCTATCGGGGATGGCTCGATGACTTCAAGAAGTCTTCCTTCGATTTTATCTCGTTTCTTTTTATTAATGGAGAAGCGTACTACCTGACCTTCTAACGCATTTTTTACGATTACTTTCTGCCCCTCAATATCTATAATTCCTTTATTAGGGAATTCGGTTCGGATGACTTTTCCCTCAAAAATATCTCCTTTTTTCATAAAATAATTCCTTTCTATATACACAAAAAATAGAAAGGATGCTGCAATGTGCACCCTTTTCCATTATAATGTACTCTCTGAGTCTTTCTTGCACGAGTACATTTATATTATTTTTTAAATTTTCAGTTCGCTAAATTTCGATTTATAATATCCGTGTCCGTAATGTGCCTCGCCTTCATCATCGATTTCCATAATGAGAAATGTTGGCATATGATCAGGTTGTCTTGGGTAAGAAACGCTTCCCGGATTTAATATTGTTACATCTTCATCGATTTCGATATATGGTTTATGGGTATGCCCAAACATAACGATATCTATATGATTCTGAAGTGCATACTGTTTTAATCTCTCTACACCACGGTACACACAAAAAGTATGTCCGTGGACAACCAGCACTTTATAATCGCCAATATTAAAAATGTCTTGTGCAGGAAGATCAAGATTATAGTCGTTGTTTCCGGAAACCATATGTACCGGACAATCTACCAATGAACGGATATAATCGTCTCCTCGCTCTACATCTCCACAGTGAATGAGCATATCGATATGCCCCACCTGCTCGATAACCCCTGCCACATCGTCATTACGTCCATGCGAATCACTGATTACCAAAATTCTCATTTTCTTTTCACTCATCTATTTATAAAATCTCCTTTATCTGGCGCAATGCCTTTCCACGATGACTGATTTCGTTCTTTTCCTCTGCTGAAAGCTGAGCTGTTGTCTTTCCTTTTTCTGGAAGATAGAAAATAGGGTCGTAACCGAAACCATTTTCTCCGGCTGGTTCCTGTGCGATTCTTCCCTCAATCGTTGCCCGGCGTGTCTCTACTCGTCCATCTGGAAATGCCGCTGCGATCACGCAGACGAAACGAGCACTTCTTACGATATCAGGGACGCCATGCAATCTGTCTAAAATAATCTGATTTTTAATGCGATAAGATGTATTCTCTCCCATATAGCGGGCTGAATATACTCCTGGCTCTTTATTCAGATAATCTACTTCTAAACCGGAATCATCTGCTAATACGAGACTGCCTGTTGCTTCCATTACAGTTTTTGCCTTGATGATTGCATTTTCTTCAAATGTTGTTCCATCTTCCACGATGTCAACATCTACTCCGGCTTCTTTCATGGAAAGAATCTCGTAATCCAAATCTCCGAGAATTTCCCGGATTTCCTTCATTTTTCCTTCATTTCCTGTGGCAAATATCAGTTTCTTTTTCAAAATGCTGCCTCCCAAAAAACTTGTGCTTTTTATATCACTTCTAACATTTTCGATATCTTCATATTAAATATTTTCTGCTAAGTATTCTCGCATTAAAGTACACTTGAAAAAATACTCATACAGATTATTCTTCCGGCTGTACCATTTTCTTTCTTCTCGGTGGTTTTGGGCCTGGAAACATGTAGAAATATGTCTTCATCATTCCGTTATAAATCTTTCGGTTCTTCGCCGCTTTCTTTCCGATGTAACGCTCTGCATCTTCATAAGCAGTGATGACATACTCAGACCAGCCGTCAAGTCCTGCGAAAGCTTTTCCCATATCACGATATAACGCCGGAAGATCTTCTTTTTCTTCTAAACGTTCTCCGTAAGGAGGATTTGTAATAACAAAGCCGTACTTCTTTGGATGGCTTAAATGATGAACCGGACGCTGCTGGAAATGAATGAGTCCGTCCACGCCTGCTCTTTTCGCATTTTCTCTTGCTGCTTTTACAATCTGCGGATCAATATCATATCCTTGAATATCCATCTCCACGCTCGTATCTACTAAAGATTCTGCCTCCTCAAATCCTCTGGCAAAAAGCCTTGGAGACACGATATTGTCCCAATTCTGCGCCTGGAATTCGCGGTGCATTCCCGGTGCGATATTCGCTCCCATCATTGCCGCTTCAATAGGAAATGTTCCACTTCCACAAAACGGATCAACAAGGATACGGCTCTTATTCCACGGAGTGAGCTTGATAAGTGCAGCCGCCAATGTCTCCTCAATCGGTGCCTTGCTGACCATGCGGCGGTATCCTCTCTTATGAAGGCTCTCACCAGAAGTATCAAGACCAATTGTCACAATATCCTTATAAATAATAACTCGAACCGGATAATCGGCACCGTCTTCCTCAAACCAATTGATGTGGTAATGCTCTTTCATTCGCTCTACCATCGCCTTTTTTACGATGGACTGAATATCAGAAGGGCTGAAAAGCTTACTCTTTACAGAAGTTGCCTTTGTCACCCAGAATCTCGCATCGGATGGGAAATACTCTTCCCACGGAACCTTTTTCACATTCTGGAACAGTTCCTCAAAAGTTAGTGCCTTAAACTCTGCCACTTTTAAAAGGATTCTCTGCGTTGTTCTTAAGAAAATGTTTGCTCTTACCAAAGCATCCATGTCTCCGGCAAAAGTTACCTTTCCATCTTCTACCTTCACAATCTCATATCCCAAATCTGCTATCTCTCTTTTACACACTGCCTCAAGTCCAAAGTGACACGGCGCAATAAACTCATATTTGTTGCTCATCTTACCTCCATTCATTGCATCTTTCTTCTGTTTTTATACAAAGACACGTTTCTATATCTAAAGCAATATTTATAATATTACTTCATCTGCCTAACCTCATTTTTCTATATAAATTACTACTTAAAATACCACGATACACATGTACTTCATCCTATTTTTTCATAATCTACATATTTCTCAATAATTATAATTGTACTTAGGAAATGTTGCTATGTCAAGAAGTACGCACCATCGTCCACAAATCGTTCTTCTCCTTTTCTAAGTATCCTTTATAAAACATAATGCCGCCAACCACACTGTATGCGTGAATTCCCACAGAATCAAGCTTCTTCGCCGCCAGCATACTTGTGGAACCTGTATCACAATATAAAAAAACTGGCTGTTCTTTTTCTATATTAAAATCTTTCTCTATTGCCTCTATATCGAACTTTTCATTCATAATTTCTTCAAATGGGAGATTGACTGCCATTGGGAGATGCCCTTTTTTAAATACTTCCTCTGAACGCACATCAACGAGCAGACCTTCTGAATCGTAGCTTCTTTTTATCGCTTCCGATATCGAAATTAAATCAAACATGATTGAAACCTCTTCCTTCCTTTGTATCAGAATATGTTGGTTTTCCCTAAAAGTGTGGCAAAGAGACGCCCAATGCAAGAGAAATAAAGCATATTTGTGACTTTAGTCGCGGCGGTTTGAATGCTCGCTTCGAGGCCACAAATATGCTTTATTTTTTAATGGATTGTTGTGTCAATCTTGTAAGATTTGATTTCCCGGATTATTTCTATCTCTCCTGACTTCTTTCCCAAATCTTTCCACTAATTTGCCCGAGTAGCCAGGAAACAGAAGCAGTAGTAATTCCATTCCCAGCCAAAGAACAGCTCCCGAAGAAAGAAGGCATCCTATATTTGTGGCCTTAGATCGAGGATTGAATGTGAGCGTGGAGGCGAACATTCAACCCGCAGTGATAGAGTCACAAATACAGGATGCCTTCTTTCTTCGGGAGCGTCTGTCTTACCTGCGGCAAATCCTATTCAGCTACAATCTTGATGAATTTCTTCTTTCCTCTCTTTAAGACTTTTCCTTCGCCTTTAAAGTCATCAAGTGTATAAACAGCCTTAAAGTCCGTTACCTTTTCGCCATCCAATGTTACACCACCCTGTGTTACATTACGTCTTGCTTCAGAACGTGTTCCTGCTAAACCGGATTTTACAAGAAGTGCAAGGATATCTACTGTGCCATCTCTTAAGTCTTCTTCTGTAACTGCACATGCTGGCATATTTGCTGTGTCTCCGCCGTTGCTGAATAATGCTCTGGCGGCATCCTGTGCTTTCTGTGCTTCTTCTTCGCCGTGAACTAATTTTGTAAGTTCAAATGCAAGAATTTCTTTTGCTTCATTTAATTTGCTGCCTTCCCAGCTATCCATTGCATCAATTTCTTCTAACGGAAGGAAGGTCAACATACGGATACACTTCATAACATCTGCATCTGCAACATTTCTCCAGTACTGATAGAAGTCAAACGGAGAAGTCTTATTCGGATCTAACCATACAGCACCGGACTGTGTTTTACCCATTTTCTTTCCTTCGGAATTTAAAAGAAGGGTAATTGTCATAGCGTAAGCATCGGCATCTGGTCCTAATTTACGACGGATCAATTCTGTACCGCCAAGCATATTACTCCACTGGTCATTACCACCAAACTGCATATTACAGCCGTATTTCTGGTATAACTCATAGAAGTCATAGCTCTGCATGATCATGTAGTTAAACTCTAAGAAAGATAAACCTTTTTCCATTCTCTGTTTGTAGCATTCTGCACGAAGCATGTTATTTACTGAGAAGCATGGGCCTACTTCACGAAGTAATTCTACATAGTTTAAGTCTAAGAGCCAATCTGCGTTATTAACGAGCATAGCTTTTCCATCAGAGAAATCAATAAAACGGCTCATCTGCTTTTTGAAGCACTCTACGTTATGGTTGATTGTCTCTTTTGTCATCATCTGACGCATATCTGTACGTCCGGATGGATCACCGATCATGGCAGTACCACCACCGATTAAGGCGATTGGCTTATTTCCTGCCATCTGCAGACGTTTCATCAGGCAAAGTGCCATGAAATGTCCTACATGAAGGCTGTCTGCTGTTGGGTCAAATCCAATATAGAATACAGCCTTTCCGTTATTGACAAGTTCCTTAATTTCTTCTTCATCTGTTACCTGTGCAATCAATCCTCTTGCAACCAGTTCGTCATATACTGTCATAAAATCCTCCTAAATAAAATAAAAAAATCCCGTCCTAATAAAAGGACGAGATATAACTTCGTGGTACCACCTTTTTTCGCAGAGTAGATGCTCTGCCTCAAATGAGCGTCAAACAACGCCTCTGCGGATAACGGCCGCCGCTCCGTCACAGCCTACTAAAAACAAATCTTACCTGTTCCATCACATTCAGCAATTTCTAAAATCTACTCACGCTTAACATGATAAATATCTGTCTCATTCGGTGTGCGACTCAGGAATGTATTCACTTGCTATCTGGCACATGACCTCCCACCAGCCGGTCACTCTCTGGAATGCATGAATAAAAGCTACTTGTTTCCGTCTTCGTCTTTCTCATTTTTGAAATTCATATTGAAATTCACATAAAAATGATGCTCCTATACTGTAAATTCTATATTATTACAAATATAAGTGATACAGAGCATCCGTCCTGTGCGGACAAACATCATGTTTCTTATTGTAGTAAAACCTGAAAATTTTGTCAAGTAGGATTTTTGATTTATTCTGTTCCTGTTCGTTTCTGTTTTCGTTTGGATATATCGCATATACCAAAGCTTTATTTGCCATTGTGCCTACTTCGTTATTCAATGAATAACTATGAATACTCACTCATTCTTACTTTC
>ULZK01039428.1_pt1 | contig 9400 bp, 10 predicted proteins | sample 1963021 | NCBI WGS metagenome assembly ULZK01 (sample SAMEA4835887, study PRJEB28245) | human gut metagenome | biome: gut microbiome; material: fecal sample | place: Denmark | collected 2008 | reverse complement strand
CCGCCGTATCCGGCGCAGATTTCTTGTTGCCGTATCCGGCATTTTTATAAGCGAGGGAGGTGAGAATAGTGGAAATGAAAAGGACGATCAGCGGTATGATTGGAAAAGGTTCTATCGCCCACAATGAGAGAAAGTTTATTGCAGAAAACGTAGATGCTGCACGTACAATCCGAAATGTGGTATTGCAATCAGAGAATGTGAAGGACATCTACCATGAATTATTTGATGAAGCAATCGAACGGTACAACGCAAAACAGAAACGGAAAGACCGGAAGATTAAAGATTATTATGAACACATCCGAACTGGGAAACAGGAGAAAGTTTTCCACGAAGCAATCTTTCAAATTGGGAATAAGGATGATACCGGATGCTTAAGTAGAGAAGGGCAGATTGCTAGACTGGCATTACTGGATTTTGCAAAAGATTTTCAAAAGAGGAACCCACAGTTCCGGGTATTCGGTATATATCTGCATATGGATGAGGCGACACCACATCTTCATATTGATTTTGTGCCGTATGTAACTGGAAGTAAACGTGGGCCGGATACAAGAGTATCCATGAAACAAGCATTGGCATCCAGAGGATTTGTCGGAAAGGGCAGGGAAAATACAGAATATCATCAGTGGATGGAATCAGAGAAACATGAGCTGGCGAAGATCGCAGAAAGATATGGGATGATCTGGGAGCAAAAAGGTACACACCGGGAGCATCTGGATGTCTTAAATTTCAAAAAGGAACAGCGTGAGCAGGAAGTGGCAGCTCTGGAAGAGCAGAAAGCACAGCTACAGAAGGAAACGGCTGCTTGCCATGAACTGGCAGATAATCTCCATGAGGAATTGTTGCAGACCGGGAATGAACTGCAGAAAAAGAAGGCAGAGCGTGCCCAGGCAGAAAAAGCAGCAGAACAGGCGAAAGCAACTGCCGATAAATATGAGAAAAGTCTGAAACAGGCAAAAAATATTGCAAAAGATATCCAGAAATATGCCGGTGAGTTCTCGAAACCAGTTGATGAGGTACTTCCAGAAGCGGGGATGCTGGAAAGTGCCAAGAATTACCGGGATAAAAAGGCATATCCCGTAATCAGTGAACTGAAAGAGCTGTTATATGGCTTGTATCTGAAATATATTCAAGTAAAAGAGCAGTTAGATCAGGTCATTTATAAGTATGACAGGTTGAAAAATTCTAATCATGTTTTAGCAGAGCAGAAACAGGAATTGATAAGTGAAAATGCTGTTCTTCGGGAAGAAAAGGAAGATTTTCGGAGGCTAAAGAGGGCAGTTGGAGAGGAACGTTCCGAATATCTCATTCAGAACGAAAAAAGCAGAGAGATGGCTGAGAAAAACAGAAGAAAAGTAAATAAGCGGTCGCATGATCGGGACGCAAAATAAGGAGGATTAACGCTATGGAAAAACATATTTATGATGATAAGAATGGTCTGGGCTATACACCGTATGGGGATTATTATCTGCCGGACCTGGAATTGCCTGAGGACGAAGAAGCACATTACGGAAAATATGGAATGCTTCGGAAAACTTATCTGATGGAGCATAGAAAACCGTACTATCAGATGTTGATCTTGCAAGGGACGCTTAATAAACATCTGAACAGGGTAGATCGGGAAGCGCATGAGCGGATGGAGGTACTGGTAATACAAATGGCAGAAAAAGAGAGAGTTACGGAACAGTTGAAAGCAGAACAGTCAATGCTATGGGTACAAAGAATGAATGAGATAAGGAATATTGCAGAGGAGATTGTGCTGGCAGAGATGATATATGTATAAACAAGAAAAGAATTATATGGCTACTCCGTAAAAGGGGTAGCCTATAATTATGAATGATACAAGAAAACATTACTCATATTCTTCTGAAGTTTCGAGATCATTTGAAATTGTATTGTCCCAGATGGATTCTTCAATGGCTTGCAGACATTCGTTGGTATGCTTCTTGATATCCTGCCCCCAGAAATGAATGACAGTATATCCGAGAAATAGAAGTTTTTTGTCATTTTCCCAGTCACGGGAGCGATTCCGCTCGATTTTCTTGATCCAATAGTCTGGATTTTTACCTTTCTCAAGACGGAGTTTTAATATTTCCCAGTCTTTTCCATGAAAAAATTCACTGTCACAAAAAATAGCAATTTTATATTTGGTAAGAACAATATCGGGGGAGCCAGGAAGCGCTTTATAATTTTTGCGGTAACGATATCCTTTGTGCCAGAGTGCTTTTCGGAGTTGAATTTCTATTGAAGTATCTTTGCTATGGATTTTACTCATGTTTTTCGATACTGTTTCAGAATCACGAGCCATATGTGTTTTCACCACCTTTTCTGATATAAGTTATTTTACCAAGGTGAATGAAAAGTTACAAGTACCCATAATCATATGGAGTGAATTATTTGGTTGACGATATAAATGCTATGATTTATACTGGTAAGGTAAGAGTTGATTTGATAACGAGGTACCCGAAATGACGATTTCTGAACAAATCAAGGTGCTGTGTGTAAGATCTGATATTAGTGTAGCAGAACTTGCACGGCGAATAGGTACAACACCACAGAATTTTAATGGAAAAATGAAAAGAGAGAGTTTTACCATAGCTGAATTAGAAGGTATTGCAGAGGCGGTAAATAGTTCTTTTGAAAGAAAATTCGTATTAGAAAACGGAGAGAAGATTTAATGCATAATAGTATAAAACAGAATAGTTATAGCAGGTATGCTGATAATAGAGATGTTATTTCTTTGTTTTCCGGGGCTATGGGATTAGATATTGGATTAGGCAAGGCGGGCTTAAATGTTGTAATTGGTCAGGATTTTGATGCATCATGTGTAAATACTATGAGAGTCAATGGACATAAGGTATTGGGCGGAGACATTAGGGAGATTCAGCCACAACAACTGTTAGAAATGACAGGATTATCCGTAGGTGAGCCATTTTTGATTTGCGGCGGGCCGCCCTGCCAACCTTTTTCTACAGCAGGAAAACGTTTAGGGATAAACGATCCAAGAGGAAGTTTATTTATGGATTTTATCCGTATGATAGATTATATTCGTCCTCGGTTTTTTGTAATGGAGAATGTGAAAGGAATTATGTCTGCACCATTAAAGCATGTACCATTATCTGAAAGGGATGAAAGCGATCCAGATCAGAGATTAGGCACGGTGTTGGATGTAATTTTGTCTGAATTTGATAAATTAGGGTATAAAACAGTATATGGGGTCTTGGATGCTGTAAATTATGGTGTTCCACAATTTCGAGAAAGATTTGTTTTGATTGGAAGTCGTGACAATGAAGATATTTTCCTTCCGATTCCTACGCATTTTCAGATGCATCAGAATAAGGAGTATCAGTGGAAAACTGTTAGAAGTGTGATTGAAGACTTGGAATTTGATCATGGTGAATGCGCAACTCTTAGTGAGGAACGACTGAAGTTCTTAAAGATGGTTCCAGAAGGTGGAAATTGGAGAGATTTACCGGAAAACATTATTCCTGTTGCTATGGGAGGCGCATATAAATCCGGAGGCGGAAAAGTTGGATTTTATAGAAGATTGTCATACGATCAGCCCTCTCCAACAGTAGTTACCTCTCCTGTTCAGAAAGCAACAATGATGTGTCATCCTACACAAAATAGACCATTGAGTGTGAAGGAATATGCAAGAATCCAGCAGTTCCCAGATGACTGGGTATTCACAGGAACGACAGCTGCTAAATATCGACAGATTGGGAATGCTGTTCCGGTGGGATTGGCAGAAGCTATTGGAAAGGCGGTTCTTTCCGTAGCGGATCAGACGTCTTTGGTTCAAACAAAACGATTTAGAGGGACGAATGTGCATAACAAAATTAGAAATGCAATAGAATTGGGAGGAAATTTATATGCCGTTAAATAATTCATATGATGAACAGGCAGTAATCCAGGCGATTGCATCTGCATTGGAAACATTTTATGGGACATTAATCGAGAAAATAGATGGATTGAATATACAGAAGGTAATGAAGCGGAAAAATCCATACTTATATCGTGCGAAAGCTATGCAAAGTGCAGCTGAAATTGTGGATTCTGTTTTGACAGCATTTGTTAGCTCCAGCGAAGAGACGATTTTTGGGAACTGTTTCTTTGAACCGATCGCTATTGCTGCAAGTGGCGGAAACAAGGCATTGGCAGAAGGTATTGATATTATGATTCAAAACAAGGAAACCAATACGATTTCTGCTATAGCGGTCAAAAGTGGCCCTTCTGTATTCAATGCGGACAGTAAAAAACGTCAGGAGCAGAATTTTACAGCTGCTTCTAAGCTGGCACAACAGGCAAAAGCAAGATACGAGGCATATATTGGTTATTGCTATGGGAAAAAGAAAGATTCCGGTAGAGGGAAACCGAAAATGTATCAGGAACTGGCTGGAAAACGATTCTGGGCTGAGTTGACAGGTGACGAGGAATTTTACATAAAGATTATTGGATATATGGGAACGATGCCGGAAAAATACGTTGCTGATTATAAAGAAAGTTATAATCGGGCAGCAAATAGACTGGTTCGAGAGTTTTCCAACAGTTTCTGCCAAGAAGATGGAAGTATTGACTGGGAGAAACTGGTGGAGTTTAATTCGGGAGATTAATTTTAAATATTACAAAAGAATTACGGTAATCAACAGAAGGTGGCAGGGGTAAAAAAATGGAAGTCGCATTTGAAAACTTGAAAGAAGCAGATTTAGTTGTTGATACAATATATAAAGGCGGAACAGCTAGTGGAAAAGCGTCAGAAGTTCTATCAAAACTCATGCCAGGATGTAGTAATTCGGGTGGGTTTAGAAAGGTTATGCGTAAAGATGGAAGTGGCCTTCCTGCTTTTGTAGTGCTTTACACTTCCATGCAAGAACTTGCGTGGCCCGATTATCTTGATGAGGAAACTGGAATATTTCGTTATTATGGTGATAATCGTAATCCGGGAAGAACAATTTTAGACACGCCGAGGAAAGGAAATTTACTTTTAGAGTTTGTGTTTGAGAGTTTAAATAGCAAGGATGGTTCCATTAAAAATATACCACCATTTTTCATATTTAAGAAAACAGGGAATGGATGGGATGTACAGTTCTTGGGCCTTGCAGCTCCGGGAAATCCGAGAATATCACCTGATAAAGATTTGGTTGCATTTTGGCGTACCATTGATGAAAAAAGATTTCAAAATTATGAAGCATATTTCACTGTGTTAGAAACAATAGCACCAATTAGCCGAGAGTGGCTCAATGCGTTGATTTACAATCATGATCAGAGCTTAAATTATGCGCCAGATACATGGAAACGATTTATTAAACAAGGAAGAAATGGAATTACTCCTTTAATTGCTAAAAGATTGCCTAAAGTTCCATCAAAATATGATCAACTCCAAAGTGATAATGAAGGGAGTATTTGCTTAAATAAAATAAGAGAACATTATAAAGATAATCCCTATGGATTTGAAGTTTGTGCAAAAGATATATTGGAAAAAATGGATGATAAATTTCAGGATTTTTCACTTACTAGACCTTGGAGAGATGGTGGACGGGATGCATTAGGATATTATGTTATAGGATCGGGTGGAAAAGCAAATTATCCATTAAGAATAGACTGTGCCTTGGAAGCAAAATGCTATTCTGAGAATGTTTCGGTTGGAGTTAGGCAGATGTCTCGTTTGATTTCCCGAATTAGATATAGGCAGTTTGGTATCATGCTGACGACAAGTTTTGTTGACAAACAGGCTTATCAAGAAGTTATTGAGGATGGTCATCCTATTTTGATCATATCTGCAAGTGACATAGCGTATATTTTGCGAAGCAATTCAATAACGAGTGAAAATATATCGGAGTGGTTAGTTTCTTTGGACGAAATGGATTCAACCAGAATGATTAGAAGAGTGCAGGCTTATAGTAAATTGATTGATAGAAAAAGGTAAGAGGAAAATGGATATAGAAGTATTTTCTTTTTTCTCTGGATTAGGTTTCTTGGATTTAGGATTTGAGGATGCTGGATTCAACATTGTATTTGTAAACGAAAACAATAATATGTTTTTAAATGCATATAGATATGCTAGGAGAAATCAAGTACATAAATGTAAATATGGATATAGCAATGAAGATGTTAGAAAGTATTTAGATGATGAATTTTGGGAAAATTCTTTTCGGGATTATAATAATCGAGAGAAAAAAATTATTGGGTTTATTGGAGGACCTCCGTGTCCTGATTTTTCAAAAGCAGGGAAGAATCAGGGAGAATTCGGTAATAATGGGCAGTTAACGTCGGTGTATATAAATCTAATCATACAGAGAAACCCTGATTTTTTTGTGCTGGAGAATGTTAAAGGATTATACCAAACAAAAAAACATAAGCTGTTTTATGAAAGAATGAAACGGAAGCTGTATAAAGCCGGCTATTCTTTGTTTGATTCAATTGAAAATGCCTTAGAATACGGTACACCGCAATACAGGGATAGATTAATATTAATAGGTTTTAGGAGAAAAACATTTGGTAAAAATATCCATTATGTCATAGGAAATCACAAGGTTTATAGTATGGAAAATATTAAACAATGTGAGTGGCCAACAACAAATGAATTTGAAGTAGAAAATGAGAGAATCCTTCCAAGCAATGTTATTGAGGAATTAACAGTTGAGCATTGGTTTCGAAAGAACGACGTAGGGCATCACCTGAATGCGGGTGATTGTTTTAATATTATTGCAAATGATAAATTTTATACAATTCAAGAAGGTGATACTTCAGGGAAATCATTTAAGCGTTTACATAGATGGAGATATTCACCAACAGCGGCCTATGGAAATAATGAGGTACACTTGCACCCATATGAGGCACGAAGACTAAGCGTAGCAGAAGCCTTGGCAATACAGTCGTTACCTAATTGGTTTGAGGTTATGCCTACATTACCGTTATCAGCTAAATTTAAAATGGTTGGTAATGGCGTTCCTTATCTGTTAGCTAGAGGAATTGCTTCAGACTTATATGAATGGATAAATGAATATGTACAATAAGAAGATAAGCAAGTTTTAAATACAAGAGGCGAATAGGGTATGAGAAAAGCTTTTATTATATTAGGAAATGGCTTTACAATAGATTTTTTACAATATTATTCAAAATTAGATTCTTCAATCAATGAAAAGATAGATGTATGTAATTTGTTTAGACTGGGAGATAAAATAAGTACACCATGGGAAGAAAAACCGGGATTCTTGTCTTTTAAAAATTGTCCAGCATTATGGACGTTAGGCGCTCGCCCATATAATACAAAAGAAGAAAGTAATGCGTTGATAGAGGAAATAATAACATGTGCAAATATGTTTTTTGATTTTGTAAATGAACCAGAGCAAAAAACTAAAAGATTGGAATTAACTAATTCCAATAAAGACAAAATATATCTAAGGGCTTATTCTGAACTAAATATGTATTTGAGGCATTTGTTTTCTAGCTATAATACAATGATTACAGATAAACAATTAGAAAAATTTTTAAATGGAAATACTTCTTGGGGGTGGGTTGATTTCTTTAAAGTTATTGAGAAAAGTGAGTATGATAAAATTACTTTCGTTACTTACAATTATGATATTTGGCTGGAAAGAATTTTGAAGATTCTAAAAATTCCATTTAGAATAAACGGATTTGATAAGAGTTGTGATGAGAAAGTTGAGATTATCAAGCCACATGGATCAATAAGCTTTGTTCCTAAAGGTGATATTTCTGCAATATATTCTGTAAACTATAATTTGGATTTTGAAGGAGTGCCAATTGAGCAACTAGAAATACAATATGACAATTTGACACGTTATCCTAAAGGTGCAATCATACCACCGGCTGGGGATTCGATGCGTTTGGGAACAACAGCACCTTGGTCGCAAAAATTGAGAAATGAAGCTAAAAAAATAGCGATGAGTATTAAAGAAAAAGATGAGATTGTGCTGTGTGGTATATCATACTGGCATGTAGATCGTAGAGAGTTAGATGAATTGTTAATTAATTTGAATCAGGATTCAAATTTTACATTTGTAAATCCTATGCCGCCAAGAGATTTGAATGCAGTGTTGAGCAGTATTTTCACAAATTATGTACAACAACATTCTTCATCAGAAATAGGAGGAATATTAAATGGCAAAGCTATTTGAAAGGAAATCGACCTCATTGACATTATCGGAATTTTATGATAACTATCAACTTGGAAAATACCGTTTCGAAGTTTCTTATCAGAGAAAAAGTGGCGTTTGGTCTGAAGATAAGAAATCTTTTTTGATAGATTCAATTTTGAAAAATTACCCTATGCCTGCTATCTTTTTGCGTCCCTGTGTTAATACTGATACAGGGAAGACTGTATATGATGTTGTTGATGGAAAACAGCGTTTAGAAGCTATAGTTGATTTTATTGAAAATAAAATACCTCTTACTTCTTATTTTGCTGAAGATGATTTTATTGATGAAGCAAATTTGAAAACAGCTAGTGAGATTGCGGGATTGACATTTGAAGAAATAAAGAGATTAAATTCAGATTTTCCGGATTACATAAAACAGTTTTGGACGTATTCATTAAATATAGAATATTTATATGAGCAAAAAGAAGAACTGGTAGCGTCTGTGTTTGACAGGTTAAATAGAAATGGAGAGCCATTAACATCCCAAGAGTTACGTAATGCAAAATATAATGATAGCATATTGTTGAAAACGATTAAGAAATTGGTAAAAGATGCATTCTGGAATGATAAACTTTCTCGATTAAAAAGTGTTCGAATGGAAGATATTGAGTTTATATCAGAGTTGTTTTTTATTGTTTTAGAGAACAAAGTCCTTGATTCTTCTCCAAAGGTATTAGATGATTTATATGGAAAATATCAAGATGATGAGGAAAGCATAAAGAGAGCTGAGAATGAGTATAAAAAGGTAATTGAAGTATTACAAAAATTGAATTTAGATTTCAATACTAATAAGCGTTTGTGTTGGACGACACACTTATACACTGTATTTTCTTTCGCCTGGACACTTGTGAGAAAAAATATCTCAGCAGAAAGTAAAGCTAATTTGGTTAAAGAGTTTTATGCTGAATATTTTTCAAAAAGTAGCAATTATGAAGGAATGCTTAAAGAATATAAAGATGCATCATCAAGTAGAACACGTTCAGAGACACAAAGAAAGAAGCGACTATTCGCATTGTTATCATATTGTGGGATAGATAATGATAATGGAAAGTAAACAAAATTGCTTATTAGAATATGATGGTTCTTATAGGGATATTATTTGAATAAAAAGCTGTAAAAATCTACGTTGAATTTTACAGCTTTTTGTGTATAATAGAAGTAGCAGAAATAATATGAAATCAAGGAAGGAGCTGAAAGAATATGGCAAGTATTTTACCAGTATCTGATTTGAGAAATTATAA
>ULZK01042750.1_pt1 | contig 9651 bp, 9 predicted proteins | sample 1963021 | NCBI WGS metagenome assembly ULZK01 (sample SAMEA4835887, study PRJEB28245) | human gut metagenome | biome: gut microbiome; material: fecal sample | place: Denmark | collected 2008 | reverse complement strand
TTAACGCAACTGCCCTTTTCTCATCAGCAGATATCTTCTTTTAAAGTTTCAACAATTGAATCATTTTTAAGTTTGGATACGGCAAAGAACATTGACGCTCCTACAATCAGAAATACAACCGCTGCAACAATCAAGTAAAGAGGGATGTTAATTGTAAAGGGAATATTTCCTGACTGAAGCAATAAGTACATTGCCAAAGAAAGTAATATGCTGATGGGGATACCGAAAATAAGCGCTTTCAGGCCGTAGAACAAGCTTTCCATGCAGATCATTTTATTAAATCCGCCGGGAGTAATGCCTACCGATTTATACATTGCAAACTCCTTGCGCCTTAAATCAATACCCGTTGAAACAGTATTGATAATATTTGCAACTGAAATAAGTGTTATCAGCGCCGCAAAGCCGTAGAAAAATACCTGAATACAGAAAATTAACGTATTCATTGCAACGGTAGTTTTCTCTATGTCTATAACCACTGCCCCGCTCAGATTATTTTCATCAATAATATCTTCTATATCTTTCGTAGCTTTTTCTGAATCCTGCGTTTCCACAGCCACAGTCATTTCAGCATTTATGCCGATAGATTCGCAGTAATTAACATACATACTGAGGGGAACATAAAGGCTTATTGTAGTAGCAGGATTAAGATTGCAAACATAGTTTTTTGAATCATAGTCTACAAATCCTGTAACTACAGCTTTTAAATTAACATTTTCAGAAACAGTTAATTTATTTCCGTTTTCATCGTATTGATCAGAATAAAACATTTCACCTAATATATTATCAGTAAATGCCTCCCCTCCCTTTCCGTCATGTGATACGTTATTCATAAGAAGCGCTCTTACTTCTTTGTCATTTTCACCGTAAGGTTCGTAATATTCTTTGTAATCAATAGAGTTATTCTTGCAAAGCTGATTAAAATCCTCATCATCTATAAAATTGATATAAGCCAAATTGTCATCAAAGAGTTTGCTGTATGACGATGTTAGATTTGACTTATCTGCAACGTCTTGATTAGTATTTACATTTTCAACAGCAGAGTCCCCGCCATATCTAAAATATAAATTAGTTGCGCTGTATACGTCATCGATACCGGTAAGTGATGATGCGTCTTCTTTCACAATATCATATTCATTCTGATTACCCACGGACGCGTAAACCTGATAAGGCAGATCATTTGAGAGATCGTTTGCCTTTACGAACATATCGCAAAACGCATTAACACTCAGGAATAATATTATTGAAAGCGCTATAGACGCTGTAATTACCCTTGATTTTCTGCCGTTTCGCTTCAGATTTTTGTTTGCAAGTTCGCCCTCATAGCCGAATATTGCTCTGATAAGTTTTGAAGATTTAAGCTTTTTAGATTTCAGCTTTATCTCATTAGTTTGTTTAAGAGCTGCTATCGGCGTAACAGAAGACGCTTTTTTGGCAGGAATCATCGCTGAAATAAATATTGTAAATGCGCTGACAAAAATGATGCAAAGTATCACCCATAACGGAACAACAATGCTGAGTTTTACATTGTCACCGCCGTTTATGAGCCCCGCCTGCTGAATACGTGTTCCAACAGCCTCAAGAGTTATATAAATTCCAAGTATACCGGCGCCAATACCCACAGGTATTCCTACAAGGCCAAGCAGAAATCCTTCGAAATATACAGATGAGCTTTTTTGAGCTTTCGTGGCGCCTACGGAAGCAAGCATTCCGAGATAACGTGTTCTCTCTGATAATGACATACCGAATGCATTATATATCAAGGCAACACTTGCGAAAATAATTACAGCAAGAATTACAGCAACTACAGGGAGAGTAGATAATGCAAGATCACTGTCCGCAGCAAAAGAGAAATTAGCGCTTAAATAATCAGTATTTAATTCATATCTTGAAGCATCAATATTGCATGCTTTCATTATTTTGATTAATTCCGAATAGGAATTCATGTTTATTTCGGAAAGTTCTACGCACGCCGTAGCTCCTTCAAGCTCATCAGGCTGAGCAAGTCTTATTATTTCATAATATCCCGTAGGCATATTGCCGTTGACTATGCCTGAGATTTTATATTCTTTAATATCATTTAAAACAAATTCTTCACCCGATACATAGACGCCAGATACATAACGAACAGAGTTATTTTCATAATATTGCCTTGAGCCAACCGGAATAGTAACAGTATCGCCGACTTTCCAATCAAGTTTATTGCTGTCTATAAAATCCTGCTCAACAAGTATCTCGCTGCTGTTTTGCGGTAATGATCCGTTTACATCACAAGTAACAAGCTGGCTGAGCGCATCTTGATCTGCTGCATATATCGAACCCGAAGAAGTTCGGTCAGAAACTCCGTAATCAATTTTGAAGCCTTCTTTTTCAGGAGGAAGGGCAGCAACAAGTCCTACTTTCGAAACGCCGTCAGTAGATTTCAGTTCATTTGTTTCTGTTTCTGTTACGCCGTATACTCTTGCGTGGCAGTTGCCTGAGCTGTATAGTGTGACATTGCCCATATAATTCATAAAAGACGCAATGCAGACAAATACTGCTGTTATCATCGCAACAGAAACACATATTCCGAGCGTGGTTACAACTGTTCTGCCCTTATTCTTTTTAAGATGAGCAAGGGTAAGTTTTTGAATGATGTTCAACCCATCCTCACCTCATCTCTTGTAATCTTACCGTCCTCTATAGCAATAATTCTGTCAGCAGAAAGTGCAATCTTTTCATCATGTGTAATCATAATTACGGTCTGATTAAATTCTTTATTGAATTTTCTGAGCAAAGCTATAATTTCTCGGCTGTTTTCGCTGTCAAGATTACCTGTAGGCTCATCAGCAAGAAGCAAAGCAGGATTATTTATAAGGGCTCTGCCGATTGCAACTCTCTGCTGCTGACCGCCTGAAAGCTGATTTGGCAGGTGATCAATCCTGTTTGTTAGTCCAAGCTTTGTAATAATATCATTAAGCCTTGCTTTATCAGGTTTTCTTCCGTCCAAAAGTAATGGAAGGGTAAGATTTTCCTCTACGGTAAGAATTGGTATAAGATTATAAAACTGATAAATCAGCCCTATCTGTCTGCGTCTGAATATAGCAAGCGCAGTTTCATCAAGAGACGAAATATCCGTCTTATCGATGATAACGGTGCCGGAAGTAGGTGTATCAACACCTCCCAGGATATGAAGCAATGTAGACTTGCCAGAACCCGAGGGGCCTACTATAGCAACGAACTCGCCTTTTTCAACAGAAAAAGACACGTTGTCAAGCGCGCGTACCATAACGTCACCCTTGCCGTAAGTTTTGGATAAATTCTGAATTTCAAGTATTTTCATGTCATATATCTCCTTTCGACAGTCAAAGAATAACATCCTAACCTTACAGCAAAATGACTATTATATAACAATTTCGTAATATTAAACTACAAATTTGTAGAAGCGGATGGTAAATGTACTGCCCATGCCTTCCCTGCTTTTCACTTCTATATCAGCGTTTTCTTTTGAAAGAACTGCTTTCGCAAGAGCGAGTCCTATTCCAACACTCTCTGAAGAAGAATTCTTTCCGTGATAAAACCTTTCAAAAATATGCGGTAAATCTTCAGGCGCGATACCGCAGCCGTTATCGCTTATTTGTATTTCATTATAAATTGAGTTAGATTTTGATGTTATGCACAGCGTACCGCCGTCAGCAGTATGCTCAATGCAGTTTTTGATTATATTTTCAAGAGCTTCTATACTCCAGTTTTCATCACCGTCAAAATCAAAAGGATCAATATCCTTTTTAACCTCTATTCCTTTAATATCCGTCTGAATAGCAAACGGTTTAAGGGACTTTTCAATTATATCTGCACAGTTTAGCTTTTTTATATTGAAATCCGCTGTGTCAGCATCAAGCTTGGATAGTTTAAGCAATGTTGTTATCAGCCACTGCATTTTATTCAGCTGTTCTTCCATTATTCTGATAAAATCGGCTCTTTTACTGCTGTCCGTTTCATTTTCAAGAACTTCCGTCATTATTATCATTGACGTCAGAGGCGTCTTGAGCTGATGAGAAATATCTGCCAGCGAATCCGCAAGGTAAATTTTGTCTTTTTTCGCGTCTTCGCTTGCAGTTCTTAGCAATATCATAACCTTATACAGATTATTTTTAAGAATTGAAAGTTCGCCTTCTGCGTTATCATCAACATCAAGTTCATAATTACCCGAGCATACAGCTGATAGATAATCGTTTAATTCCTCAATTTTTATATATCTTTGCCGTGTAAAAACAGCAAATACAGCAGTAATTACAGTTCCCGACAAGAAACAGATAATTGCTGCCGTGGTACTAAAGAACAGGCACACAGCCGAAGAAACAGCAGTACAAACCGCTGATACTATTATCATAAGTTTAAACTCTTGATTTTTCATTTTTCCAGAATATACCCCAATCCCCTAACCGTTTTTATAACAGACGGATTTGCGGGATCCTCCTCGATTTTATCTCTCAGCCTTTTTATATAAACCGTCAGCGTATTATCATTAACAAAATCGCCAGCAACATCCCAAATATCTTCAAGCAGTTTCTGACGTGTCAGAACGATACCGCGGTTATTAATAAATGTCAGGAGCAGTCTGTATTCCATGGCGGTAAGAATTATTTCCTGAGAATTTCTATAGACTTTTGCTTCATTTGTATTTATTTTAATATTTCCTATATTGATTATTCCGTCGGCAGTATCCTTGTTATATCTGCGAAGAACTGTTTTTATCCTTGCAAGAAGTTCTTTTACTCTGAACGGCTTTGAAATGTAATCGTCCGCGCCGAGCTCAAGCCCCATGATAACATTTACCTCATCGTCATATGCGGTTAGAAAAATAACGGGCAAATCACCCGATTTTTTAATTTCAGTGCAGACGTCGTAACCGCTGCCGTCCGGCAGAGTAAGATCAAGAATATAAAGAGAAAATGATTTCTCTTTTATAACTTTCAGCGCTTCTTTTACCGTTTTTGCAACAGTAACACCGTATCCCTCGTTTTTGAGTGAATACGAAAGTCCTATACCGATAGCGCTGTCATCTTCAAGCAGAAATATATCCATAACAATGACCTCCGAATATATATTATCATATATTTATTTTCATCTCCATTACAAAATTGTAATAAAAACAAAAGAGTGTATTGCTACACTCTTAAAGTTTTCAGATATTTTTTTGTATCGCCGTCTACTCTGAAACTGTCCCTTATTTTAGATATGGTCATGTTGTGAACATTTTTAGGAAGACACTTTGATTTTATAAGAGGCAAAACTTTTTCTCTGTACTTTACGAATGCAACTGATAGAGCCCACGCAACGGCCATATTTACATAATAGTAACTGCTTTTAACAGACGTAAGATAATCAAGCACAAAATCAATATACTCATCGCAAATATAGTAATCCATAAGAATTACCGTACTGAAGCGCACCTCATATTCCTTATCAGAATACATATATTTTGGCAGATAATCAAGAAATTCCTTTTTATTCTTTTCAATGAATTTAAGAGTTGAGCAAACACAATCGCAAACAGCCCAATTATCTATGCGTGGCACGAATTCATCGAGCAGAGCAAGACGCTCTTTATAATCAAGCTTTTTATAACCTATATAAAAACCATGAAGCATGATTTCTTCATAGAAATACCACTCAAAACTGTTATTTTCAAGCTTTTTTCCGATTTTGCGCAATTGAGGAATACGAACGCCTATTATTCTATTTTCATCTACCGTTGGTACAAGCTTTTTATGAAATTCTTTATAATTTATATCAGCACAGTTTAAAAGTTCCTGCCTTACATCCATAACATATCACCGTTATCAATATATCATCTTTTGCGCTCCTTTACAAGGCGGGAAACAAAATATGAAACAGCGCACAACAAAACAGAGAATGCAAGTAAATTTATAATATTATCAGAATGATAAAAGACCTCAAACAATGATGGATTTACTCTGAAAGCACCTTTTATATCAAACTGAGCGGAAATTATAAAGGAGAAAAAGTTAATCAGCATCGCAAGAAAATATATGGAGGGGCTGGTAAACAGCAACAGTATAAGAGCAGGAGAAGGATTGCCGCTGATAAGCATTAATGCGCAAACGAGAAGGTTGGCTTTAAAGTTTTTCTTTTCGGAAAGCAATATTCCGCACAGAGCAAACATAAAAACTACTTTTCCGCTTAGATAGCTTATCAGATCCGAATCAGGATTTGCCTTAACTATATTTATAACACCGCATATAATTTGATTATCAATTATACGTGCGCCGCCGCAAGAAGTTTCATATACAAGCTGCTGGAATTTATAAACTGAACAAGTATTAAACAGAAAATCAAAAAATCCAAACGAAACTGCAGACGAGGATAGTTTTTTGGCAGCTGTAATCAGAAATGAATTCCCCAAAATATAAAACACTGCCAAAAAAACTATAGCAAGCAATATCATTATTACTTTTAATGCCTTTAAATTTACTTTCGAAACTATAAAAAAGCACAGCAAAACAACAGTGCCCGTAAAAAATATATAATCGGAAACTTCAATGTTAAAAAGCCTGATTATATAAGTTATTACCGACAAAATGCTGAGCATCAGTACCGGAATATAAATAAAAGTCATATCGTATTTTTTCAATCTTATTCTCTTCATACAGTGAATATTGACAAATAAATATAAAAATAAACACACGCAGTATTTACCGCGTGTGTTTAAAATCATTATATATCCTTATTCCATTTTCTGTTGTCATAATCTGCGCAGGCTTTATTTTTGAGTGCCGCACGAAGCTCGCAGTAGCATCCGCATTTTATACACATTCCAGCAATAAGGCTGTCACAGTTTTTACAGTATTCAAGCCGCTTTTTATACACTTCAGGGCTTACTTTCAAAGAACTGTCAATCGTTTCAAGGTAACTCTTTACACCTTCAAACGAAGCTCTCTCGCCTGCTTCAAGCAAAAGACATTTTTTACATACATGTTCCATTATTCAATAACGAATTTCACAACACTGCAAGGCGGAATATTAGCAGTAAATCCGCCAGCTTTTAATTTGAAATCGCTGAACTCTTTTTCATAAATAACATTCTTATTTTCAAATGTGTTGCCGTCACGCATACCGCCTGTAATGATATACGCTTTTACTGATTTTACATCACTGTGTGCTATTTCGCATTCAATTTCAGCGTTTTCAACAGGGCAGGTATTTACAACAGTTGAATATATAATACCGTTTTCGTCAACTGAAGCAGATTCAATAAGCTTCGGAGCTTTTTCACCATTTTCTTCCCTGACGGGAGTAGTAATATATGAACCGATCAGTGTGTTATTCTGATGCTCTTTGAACATTTTGAAAACGTAATATGTTGGAGTGAGCACCATGTCCTCACCGTCAGTAAGCACAACAGACTGAAGCACATTTACAGTCTGCGCTATGTTTGCCATAGAAATTCTGTCCGAATGCTTATTGAAAATATTCAAAGAAAGCGCCGCAACAACAGCATCCCTCATTGTGCTGAGCTGATAAAGAAATCCTGGATTAGTTCCGGGCTCTACATCATACCATGTTCCCCATTCATCAACTATGAGATTGATTTTTTTATCAGGGTCATATTTATTCATGATATCGCAGTGGCGTGAGATAATTCGATCTATATTATAAGCTTTTGCAATGGTAGAAAAATATTCGTTTTCATCAAAATCAGTTGAAGAGCCTTTCTTGTCCCAGTTACCGGTCGGAACTGTATAATAATGAAGTGAAATACCGTTTGCTTTTCTTCCGATCTTTTTAAGCAGTCTTTCAGTCCAGTTATAGTCATCACCGTTTGGGCCGCAAGCAATTCTGTAAATCTTATTATTCTGATCATAATCACGAACATATGTATTATATCTTCTGAAAAGATCACCGTAATACTCGGCCTCCATATTTCCGCCGCAGCCCCAGCTCTCATTGCCGACACCGAAATACTTAATTTTCCAAGGCTCTTTATGACCGTTCTTTTCTCTTAAGCGAGACATAGGCGAATCACCGCCGAAAGTCATATATTCTACCCACTCATTCATTTCCTCTACAGTGCCTGAGCCGACGTTGCCGTTGATATAGGCATCACAGCCAAGCTGGCGGCAAAGTTCAAAAAACTCGTGAGTACCGAAAGAATTATCTTCTACCACTCCGCCCCAGTGTGTATTAACCATTTTCTTGCGGCTTGATTTTTCACCAATACCGTCTTTCCAATGATATTCATCTGCAAAGCATCCGCCAGGCCAGCGAAGAACAGGGATACCCATTTCTTTAAGAGCGCTTACAACATCGCTTCTCATGCCGTTAACATTAGGTATTTTAGAATCTTCTCCAACATAGAGACCTCCATAGATACATCTGCCAAGATGTTCTGAAAAATGGCCGTATATATCCTTATTGATTTTGCTGATTTTTTGATAGGGATTAATCAAATATTTTTCCATAGCACTAACCTTCCTGTATTAAAAACATTAAAATAAAGTTACCATAACAAATATTTAAAGTCAATAATAAATTGACACGGTCGGCAATTTATTTTACAATATTTTGGGTGATACAAATGAGAATAGAAAAAGCAGTTAATCTTATAAACAAAGCAGATGCAGACGCACTTATTCTTTTTAATGAAAGCAATATGCATTACTTTTGCGGCTTTTCACCGAGTGAGGGTATAATATTTATTCTTAAAGACGGAACGGCTTATCACATTGTTGATTCAAGATACACTGAAACAGCACAGAACCACGCAAAGAAAACAGGACTTACTGTATGTGAGCCTGCAGTTTCATTTAAAGAATACATAGCCGAAATATGCAAAAAAGCAAATGTAAAAAAGATAGCTTTCGAAGATGAAACCATTTCTCTAAAAACATATTCTGCATATAAAGATGCTACAGGCTGTGAATTTACGGGTATAGGCACCGCTCTTATGGAAATCAGGAATGTTAAGGAGCCAGAAGAAATTCAATACATGAAAAAGGCAAACGAGATTGCGGAAAAGAGCCTGGCTGAACTTTTAAATCATATTAAACCTGGCAAAACCGAAAAAGAGCTTCAGGCTTATTTTGATTATATAATGCTCAAAAACGGCTCTGACGGAGTTTCTTTTGACACAATTTTGCTAACAGGCGCACATACATCTTTGCCTCACGGCGTGCCGTCTGACAATGTTATAAAGAAAAAAGATTTTGTGCTTATTGATTTCGGCGCAACATACAACGGTTATCATTCTGATATGACAAGAACTTTTGCTGTATCAGGCGCTGATGATGAAATGAAAGAAATGTATAACCTTGTTCTTAAAGCACAGCTTGCAGGAATAAAAGCGCTGAAACCGAATACTGCATGTGCCGACGTCTACAAAGCCGCGTACGATGTTCTTGAGAAAAAGAATATGGGAAAATATTTCAGGCATTCACTCGGACACGGTGTAGGCCTTGAAATACATGAAGGGTACAATGCATCTCCCAGAAGCAAAGACGTATTTATGCCCGGGAATATAACATCAGTTGAACCCGGAATTTACATTCCCGATAAATTCGGTATAAGGATAGAGGATGTGTGTCTTGTTACCGAAAGCGGAAACGAAGATATATCAACATTCCCTAAAGAGCTAACAATAATATAATATAT
>ULZK01008661.1_pt1 | contig 9711 bp, 9 predicted proteins | sample 1963021 | NCBI WGS metagenome assembly ULZK01 (sample SAMEA4835887, study PRJEB28245) | human gut metagenome | biome: gut microbiome; material: fecal sample | place: Denmark | collected 2008 | reverse complement strand
GGCAGCGGCTACGGTGATTTTGGGAGGAGGTATTGGCATTTTCATAGGTGCTTTTACCGGGTACTTTGGCGGATGGGCAGATGAAGTTCTTATGCGGGTAAACGATGTACTGTTTTCCTTTCCACATATTCTTCTGGCTTTGGTTTTTATCAGCATTCTGGGACCAGGGAAATATAATGTGATTTTAGCGTTGGCAGTGGTCTTTGTACCTAGTTTTGCCAGAATTACCAGAAGCGAATTTCTAAGCCAGAAGGAAATGGATTATGTGAAAAGCGCCAGGCTTATGGGGGCGTCTCACATACGGATTATGTTTGTGCATATATTTCCAAACGTTTTGCCAGCAGTATTGTCCATGGCAGCCATTGGATTTAATAATGCGGTGCTGGCAGAGGCTGGAATGAGTTATCTGGGAATCGGTGTGCAGCCTCCAGATGCTTCTCTTGGAAGAATGTTATCAGAATCCCAGACCTATCTTATGAGCGCGCCCTGGTGCGCAATTTTTCCGGGGCTGGCGGTAATACTTCTGGCGCTTGGCTGTTCTCTTATAGGTGACGGACTGTTAAAGAAGGAAGGTGGGAAGTAAGATGAAATTATTGGAAGTAAGAAATCTGAAGCTGGAATTCCTGGATACCATACCGCCGACGCAGGTAACTAAAGGAATATCGTTTTCCATGGAGCCTGGAGAAATTCTGGGAATTGTGGGAGAATCCGGTTCTGGGAAAACTCAGACAGCTCTTTCCATCCTGAAACTTTTGAAAAAACAAGAGAGGATTGCCTCTGGAGAAATTTTATTTCAGGGAAAAAATCTGGCTGAATTGCCATTAAAAGAGATGGAAAAAATCAGGGGCAAAGAAATCAGCATGATTTTTCAGGAGCCTATGACCTCTTTAAATCCCGTACTGACCATAGGAACACAGATTGAGGAAGGCATGAAGCTGCATACCAAGATGAGCGCCATAGAGCGGAAGGAAAAAGCTCTGGCAATTATGGAAGAAGCAGAATTGCATGATCCTGAGACTCTTTGGAAACAATATCCACATCAGTTATCTGGAGGAATGCGGCAGAGAGTTATGATTGCAGCCGCTTTGACTACGGAGCCAAGGCTTTTGATAGCAGATGAACCTACGACTGCATTGGATGTGACTATTCAGGCTCAGATTTTGAAACTGATGAAGAAAATCAATGAAAAACATGGGACGGGGATTTTGTTTATTTCCCATGATTTAGGCGTGATCCGCAAACTCTGTTCCAGAGTCATTGTGATGAATCAGGGAGAAATTGTGGAAGAAGGGCCTGTTTCTCAGGTTTTTGAAAAGCCACAGGAAGAATATACCAAAAAGCTGTTAGCAGCCATTCCTACCAGAAGAACTTCCCTTCGCAGAAGAAAAGGGGGAAATCACACATGAAGAACATTTTAGAAGTCAGACATGTAAGCGCTGCCTATGCGGATGAGAAGCAGGGGAGACAGGTGTTGAAGGATATTTCCCTGGAAGTAAAAGAAAATGAGATTCTGGGGCTTGTAGGAGAGAGTGGATGTGGAAAATCCACCTTATCCAAAGTGATTCTTGGGTTTTTGAAGCCCAGCCAGGGGGAAATTCACCATGAAACTCAGAATCCACAGATGATTTTCCAGGACCCGGCTTCTTCCTTAAATCCCAGTAAGAAAATCTCCTGGATTTTAGAGGAGCCTCTTCGGATGCAGAAAATACCAAAGGAAGAGCGCAGGAAACAAGTATTGGAGATGACAGAGCGTGTAGGCTTAAGCCAGGAACAATTGAACCGTTATCCAAGAGAACTAAGCGGTGGACAAAGACAGAGGGTGAGTATAGCAGCAGCTTTGATACAAGGCTCAAAATTCATCATTGCAGATGAACCGGTGTCAGCATTGGACGTGACCATACAGAGACAGATTATGGAATTGATGGTAAAACTTCAGGAAGAAATGCAGCTCTCCATTCTCTTCATTTCTCACGATTTAAACGTGGTGTACCAGATGTGTGATAGACTCCTGATCATGAAAGACGGAAAAATCCTGGAAGAAGGAAAGACAGAAGAACTCTTCCAGCATCCAAAGGAGTCTTATACAAAACAACTATTAGACACAATCTTAGAATAAAAAAGCGGGGCGATTCACCGAGCTATAAAAGAGAATCGGAATGCACTCTTAAACGAATTTGTTGAGCACGCTTTGAGACTACAGGCTCAAAGTGAGCGCAGACTGAGTTTAAGAGTACATTCCGATTCGGATATACTTGGATGAGTCCGCTTCTTTTTTATAGAAGTAAATCAATTAAATTTTCGTAGATATCCTGGCTTTTGTTTTTCCAGTTCATGCATACAGCAGCGGCTGCATCTTCTGTTGGAACTGCAATGGTTAAATCTACCATGGTGAAATGTTCCCGTTTTAGCTGGCAGCGCACATGATAGCCTTCTGTTTCGCTTTTGAAATAATCAGCAACAGCAGATAATTCTTCCCGCATCCGCACAGTATTTTCTTTAAAAAACTCAGAAATATCTTTTTTAATCCCATCTGAAATCTGGTCTTCAAAATAGGTGAGAGTCTGTTTTCCCTGGTCTGTGATTTCGTAATAGGAAGTATTCCGTACCGTTTTATCCTGAATCAGTGAGGCATCAATTAATTCAGAAATTGCCTGCTGCAAATGAAAATAATTTGTGTAGCCTTTGTCCAGCACAAACCCTGAAATTTGGGCATTGGTAAGGGGAAAGTCTACTTTTTCCAGCATGTAAAGAATAATTAGTTTATAGAGTGTAAGAGGTTCTGACATGTTTTAATCCTCCTTATATTGTTTTCCCTGGTAGGCACCTCTGATTTTACATTCGTGGTGCAGAGTATTGAGTACTGTTTTTTTAGCACTGCTCCAGGTAGGGGCAAGGAGCAGGTCTTTTGGTCCGTCACCGGTCAGGCGGTGAATTACAACTTCAGGTGACAAGTGTTCCAGACAATCTATTACCAGATTGATATATTCTTCCATGGTGTACACAGAAAATTTTCCGTCCAGATAGTCTTTTGCTAAATCAGTATTTTTTAACACATGGAGAAGCTGTAATTTGATGCCCTGGATATTTCTGTGATTGAGATAATGCATGGTTTCCAGGATATCTTCTTTTGTTTCTCCTGGCAGTCCCAGAATGGTGTGGACAATCACTTCCAGATTCCGTTTGCGAAGCTCTTTCACTGCTTCTTCAAAACAGGAAAGAGGGTAGCCCCGGCGGATATAAGCAGCTGTTTTTTCATGCATGGTCTGAAGTCCCAGTTCAACCCATACAGGTTTCTTCTGATTTAGTTCTTCCAGCAGATTTAGGATATCTTCTCCAAGGCAGTCCGGACGCGTTCCAATGGAAAGCGCTACCACATCCGGGTGAGAAAGTGCTTCTGTAAAAATGCGCCTGAGATATTCCACAGGAGCATAGGTGTTGGTATATGCCTGAAAGTAGGCAATAAAGCTGGAAGCATTGCGTTTCTCACGAAGTCTGGCAGCCTGTTTTTCGATTTGCGTGGTAATGGTATCCTGTTTATCCCCGGCAAAATCTCCGGATCCTCCGGCGCTGCAAAAGATACAGCCCCGGTTTCCAAGAGTACCGTCCCGGTTCGGGCAGGTCATACCACCGTTTAAGGCTACCTTATATACTTTTCCTGAAAAGCGTTCTTTTAACATATAGTCAAAGGAATAATAGGGTTTTCCGTTCCAGTTGTTCATTTCTAGACCTTTCTTTTGCAAGGATTTTCTTTCTTCCTATCATACCATCTGAAAATTTCTTTTACAAGAGCAAGAAAAGGAATCCTTTGACAAAAATAGTCGCACATGGTAAGGTGAAAAGAAAGAAATCACTCTGGGAAAGGGAACGGATGGTAGAGATGAGAAAGAAGAAAAAAGGAATTTTCATGCTGGTATGTATGGCGCTGCTCATAAGCCTGACAGCCTGTGGAGAACTGGAATTAAGAGAAGCAAAGCCCATAGAACAGGGGATTCTAAAGGTAGGAATGAATCTTCAGATTCCGGGCATGTGTTATTTGTCTGAGGAAACCAGCAAACCGGAAGGTTTTGAGGTGGAACTGGCGCAGATGCTGTCAGATAAGATGAAGCTGGAACTGGAAATTGTAGATACTTCTGAAGAAAATCTGCTGAAATCCCTGGATGGAGATTTGTATGACTGTGTGATTTCCGCGGTGGCACTTGCTGATTGGAATGAGACTCATTATGACCATACCACGGCATATGCAGATCTTGCGTCTGTGAAGGAGCAGACAGGAATTACGGGAGAAGATACCAAGATTGCTGTTTTTACAAAGAAGTATAACTTGATGAAAGATGAGCTGGAGACAAAGCTGCAGATGCTTCGCAATGATGGCAGTTTGAAGGAGCTTTCAGAGAAATATTTCGGGAAAGATATTACTATTTCTGAAGCAAAATAGAGATAATATGGAAAATGATTTTAGTTCTGGAAGATATCAGGACAGAAATCATTTTCCATAAAACAAAACTTATTTTTTATCAATGGATTGCTCTACACTAACATCTGCTATGAGACGGTCAAAATCACTTTGATATTGCTTGTCCCGGATTATCCTGTATTGTTCAAATTCATTTTCCGCAAAGGCTTTTGCAATTGCAGCAGTAACTTTTCCTTTATCTTTTAATACATCTTCCTCATTGAATTGCAGGAAAGCGTCTAAACGTTCAATCCAATCTTTCATATACATAATATTGCCGCGCCGCGCCTGGCGTTCAGCATAATCTAAATACATTGTCACAATTTCATTGAGATTGCGTATTTCAACTTCATTGAGATAGTTTTTGGCAACCGTTACATTTGCCTTGCGAATACGTCCTTCAGGTGCATTTTTCCAGGTTGTAAGTCCCATATTAGGTTTCTGGCTGTCGGCTCTGTCATAAATAAGCTCTGCAGCTGTCTGATGAGTGACTGCATAATGTAATTTATTTTGTACAGTTGCAAAAAAAGTTTTTGTAATTGGGCTATGTACATCATAATCAGCACTGCATTGTGAATATATATCTGTGATTTTTTGATAGAAGCGGCGTTCACTGGAACGAATATCTCGAATGCGTTCTAACTGTTCTTCAAAATAGTCTTTTCCAAAATAGTTTTCTGGTTCCTTTAAACGTTCATCATCCATCACATATCCTTTGATAATGAATTCTTTTAAAATGCGGTTAGCCCAAATACGAAACATGGTAGCTTTTTTTGAATTGACACGATATCCAACAGCAATGATAGCATCAAGATTATAATATTTAACAGAGTAGTTCTTGCCATCTGTAGCAGTTGTTTCCAAAATGGAAACAACTGAATCTTGTTCTAATTCACCGGATTCAAAAATATTTTTTAAGTGTTTGGAAATAGCAGCTTTTTGTACATCAAAAAGTTCTGCCATTTTACCCTGTGTTAACCAAAGATTTTCCTGATACAGAAGAATCTGGACACGTACATCACCATTGTCAGTTTTATAAAAAAGAATTTCTCTTTGTTCATATGAAGTTATAGCTGATTTCTGGAGTCCTTCATTATCCATAGTGCTTCCTCCCCTTTTATTTGATGTTCCTATTCTATCAATGGTTTTTATGGCAGTCAAGGACTGTATTATGGGAATTATGCCCTATGATGCTTCTCTTTTTTTGTACAAAATTACAACATATTTTTCAAAAAAACAACTTGATTTTTTTCTATGCAAATGGTAGCATAAACATATAGTTTAATGACTAAACTAAGTGAGGAGGTTTAGGACGTGATGAAAATTTTGAATGTTGCTGACCGGGAATTTTATACTTACGGAAGAGTGATTGAAGGCCTGGACGTGTCTGAGCTTCTGGAGGTTTTAAAGGAAACTCCAAAGCCGGATGATGTGATTTATGTTGCTTCTGACGAAAAGCTGGAAGCCTGTGCATGTGCAGACAAAATCGCATACAGTTTGTATGGGGGAATGCCCATCCAGATTGGTTACTGCAATGGAAGTAATGTGTTCTTAAATGCAGTAGAGTACCACAGAGATTCAGAGGTCAATGTGGCGCTGACAGACCTGATTCTGATTTTAGGAAGAGAACAGGACATTGAGGGAGACGGTACTTATGAAACCGCAAAAATGGAAGCATTTCTGGTACCGGCAGGAACTGTTGTGGAGGTTTATGCAACCACCCTTCACTATGCGCCATGCAGCGTAGACGGAAATAAGTTCTGTACAGCAGTTATTCTTCCAAAAGGAACTAACACAGAGGCGCCACAGCGCCAGAATAACACAGAAGAAGATAAATTACTGTTTGCCAGAAATAAATGGCTCATTGCACATAAAGATGCAAAAATTGAAGGAGCTTTTGAAGGACTCAAAGGTGAGAATTTATCTGTAGAATAAAAAATAAAAAAGCGAAAACGCAGGAGGAAAAAAGATGAATTTATCAAACATGCCAGAATTAAAATTAGGTATTGTAGCAGTAAGCCGTGACTGTTTCCCAATGTCACTGTCTGAAAACAGAAGAAAAGCAGTTGTAGAAGCATACAAGAAAAACTTCAACGGAGAAATCTATGAATGCCAGACTGTTGTAGAAAGCGAAACAGATATGTTAAAAGCTGCCAAAGAATTAAGAGAGGCAGGCTGCAATGCACAGGTTGTTTATCTTGGAAACTTTGGACCGGAAACAGAAGAAACCATGCTGGTAAAAGTATTCCATGGTCCATCTATGGTAGTGGCTGCAGCAGAAGAAGGCGACCTGGTACAGGGACGTGGAGATGCATATTGCGGTATGTTAAATGCAAGCTACAACTTAAAACTGCGTAATTTAAAAGCATACATCCCAGAATATCCAGTAGGAACAGCAGAAGAAGTTGCTGAAATGATTAACGAATTTGCACCAATCGCAAGAGCATTAGTTGCAGTAAGAAATCTGAAAATTATCAGCTTTGGACCACGTCCAACAAACTTCCTGGCATGTAATGCACCAATTAAGAGATTATATGATTTAGGTGTAGAAATCGAAGAAAACTCCGAATTAGACTTATTTGAAGCATTTAATAAACATGCAGATGACCCACGTATTCCAGATGTAGTAAAAGAAATGGAAGCAGAGCTTGGCGAAGGAAATATGAAGCCAGAAATTCTGCCTAAATTAGCACAGTACGAAATTACTCTGTTAGACTGGGTAGAAGCACACAAAGGATGCAGAAAATATGTGACACTTACAACAAAATGCTGGCCAGCATTCCAGACACAGTTTGGATTTGTTCCATGCTATGTAAACAGCCGTCTTACAGATAGAGGTATTCCAGTTTCCTGTGAAGTAGATATCTGGGGAACTTTAAGTGAGTACATCGGAACTGTTATTAGCCAGGATACAGTTACTCTGCTGGATATTAATAATACAGTACCTGCTCATATTTATGACAATGACATTAAAGGTCACTACAACTATGACCAGAAAGAAACCTTCATGGGATTCCATTGCGGAAATACAGCAGCAAGCAAGCTGACAGCATGTTCTATGAAATATCAGATGATTATGGCAAGAACTCTGCCAGAAGAAGTAACACAGGGTACACTGGAGGGGGATATTGTACCAGGTGAAATTACATTTTACCGTCTCCAGAGCACAGCAGACTGCAAACTCCGCGCTTACATTGCACAGGGTGAAGTTCTTCCAGTGGCAACACAGAGTTTTGGAGGTATTGGTATCTTTGCAATTCCAGAAATGGGACGTTTCTACCGCCATGTATTAGTAGAGAAGAATTATCCACACCACGGAGCTGTAGCATTTGGACACTTTGGAAAATCATTGTATGAAGTATTCAAATATTTAGGTGTTGAGGTTGAGGAAATCAATTACAATCAGCCAAAGGGAACCTTATACCCAACAGAAAATCCATTTGCTTAAGGGAAAAGGAGAAACCACATGTTATACATAGGTGTTGATTTAGGAACTTCTGCTGTAAAATTGCTTCTCATGGATGGGGAAGGCAAGATTCAGAAAATTGTATCCAGAGAATATCCTTTGGCATTTCCACATCCAGGCTGGTCAGAACAGAAGCCGGAAGACTGGTGGACACAGAGTCTGGAAGGCATCAAAGAACTGATTGAAGATTGCGACAAGAGCCAAGTGGCTGGAATTAGCTTTGGTGGACAGATGCATGGACTTGTTATTTTGGATGAGAATGATGAAGTGATTCGTCCAGCAATTTTGTGGAATGACGGCAGAACCGTAAAAGAAACCGATTATCTGAATCAGGTAATCGGGAAAGAAACATTATCGAAATATACAGCTAATATTGCTTTTGCAGGTTTTACAGCGCCCAAAATTCTTTGGGTGAGAGAAAACGAGCCAGAGAACTTTAAGAGAATTAAGAAAATTATGCTGCCAAAGGATTATTTGGCATATAAATTGTCTGGTACTCATTGCTGTGATATGTCAGATGCCTCCGGTATGTTGCTTTTGGATGTAAAGAATCGTTGTTGGTCTAAAGAAATGTTGGATATCTGCGGAATCAAAGAAGAACAGATGCCAAAATTATTTGAAAGCTATGAAACGGTAGGTACTTTGAAACCAGAATTGGCAGAAAAACTGGGAATTCCAGCTTCCTGCAAAATCGTAGCGGGAGCAGGAGACAATGCAGCAGCAGCGGTTGGAACTGGAACTGTGGGAGATGGTATGTGTAATATTTCTCTGGGAACCAGCGGAACCATTTTTATTTCCAGCAAGGAATTTGGGGTAGATCCTAATAATGCGCTTCATGCCTTTGCACATGCAGATGGAAACTATCATTTGATGGGATGTATGTTAAGTGCAGCGTCTTGCAATAAATGGTGGATGGATGAGATTATTGGAACCAAAGATTATGCAAAAGAACAGGCAAGAATTGAGAAATTAGGAGAAAACAATGTATTTTTCCTTCCATATCTCATGGGTGAGCGTTCTCCTCATAATAATCCAAATGCAAGGGGAACTTTCATTGGACTTACTATGGACAGCACTAGGGCAGATATGACCCAAGCTGTTCTGGAAGGTGTGGCGTTTGCAATTCGTGATTCTTTTGAAGTTGCTAAGGCACTGGGAATTAAAATTGAGAGAACGAAAATTTGCGGCGGAGGAGCCAAAAGCCCTCTGTGGAAAAAGATGATTGCTAATATTTTGAATATTAAGGTAGATGTCATTGAATCTGAAGAGGGGCCTGCATTAGGAGGAGCAATGTTGGCAGCTGTGGCAAACGGAGAGTTTGCTTCTGTAGAAGATGCAGCAGCGAAAATTGTAAAAGTAATTGATACAGTCGAGCCGGAACCAGAACTGGCAGCAAAATATGAAGAAAAGTATCAGAAATTTGCAAAAATTTATCCTACAGTCAAGGATTTATTTAGTCAGATTTTATAATGGTACATCAACACCCCAAAAGAGACTGTTTTCTTGCAGCTCTTTTGGAGTGTTATCTCTATAATAAATAAAAGAAAACTTAAGATGCAGAAAATCCCAGAATTACAATTTTGTTTTTCAAGATTGATTCTGGGACTTGTACATTATAGACAAATTATGAGGGGATTTTTAGGGTAAAAATACAACTTGACGAAAATAAGTTATATAGTATATAGTATATTTAAATAAAATTTTATATCTGATTTTCAATTATCCGCATAAATATTACACATTCAAGCGTTTTAAAATATAGAAAAACACTCATTTTACCACGAATTTACCA
>ULZK01042432.1_pt1 | contig 10016 bp, 6 predicted proteins | sample 1963021 | NCBI WGS metagenome assembly ULZK01 (sample SAMEA4835887, study PRJEB28245) | human gut metagenome | biome: gut microbiome; material: fecal sample | place: Denmark | collected 2008 | reverse complement strand
GAGAAGAAGAAAGAGCTGGAAGAGTTTATCCGCCGATTCAGTGCCAATGTGGCAAAGAGCAAGCAGACTACCAGCCGCAAGAAGATGTTGGAGAAACTGAATGTAGAAGAAATCAAGCCGTCATCACGTAAGTATCCGGGCATCATCTTTACGCCCGAACGCGAACCGGGTAATCAGATTCTGGAAGTTTCCGGTTTGACGAAAACGCTGGAAGATGGTACGGTGCTGTTCCGCGACGTCAACTTCAACGTAGAGAAGGGAGACAAGATTGTATTCCTTTCGCACGACCCGCGTGCCATGACCGCCCTGTTCGAGATTATCAACGAGAATATGAAACCGGATGCAGGTACTTTCAACTGGGGTGTGACTATTACCACCGCTTACCTGCCGCTGGACAATACTGCATTCTTTAATACAGACCTGAATCTGGTGGACTGGTTGAGCCAGTTCGGTGAAGGCAATGAAGTCTATATGAAGAGCTTCCTGGGACGTATGCTGTTCTCCGGCGAGGAGGTGCTGAAGAAAGCAAGTGTATTGTCGGGAGGTGAGAAGATGCGTTGCATGATTGCACGTATGCAGCTGCGCAATGCCAATTGCTTGATTCTGGATACACCTACCAATCACCTCGACTTGGAGTCTATCCAGGCATTCAACAATAATCTAAAGACCTATAAAGGCAATATCCTTTTCTCATCCCACGACCACGAGTTCATTCAGACGGTTGCCAACCGTATCATCGAATTGACTCCGAACGGTATTATCGACAAGATGATGGAGTATGACGAATACATCACTTCAGACCACATCAAGGAGTTGCGTGCACGTATGTACGCAACAAAGTGATAACGGAAGCTAAGGACTAAATAAGCATATTTTAAATCGTTCCATCATGATGGAACGATTCTTCTTTCATATCTTTTTGGTTTAATAAAGGCTTGTGCGATATTGAAAAAAAGAAGAAGGTGTGTTAGAATGATTTTTAGCTATCATTCTGACACACCTTCTTTTGCTATTAAAAGAGTCTCTTTGTTCTTATTAAGGCGGGGAATAGTCTGAGTTATTGTTTCTCCTTATATATAATTTTGCCTTGGCTTTCGCCGAAAAGGTTGTCGCCTAGCGTGGTAATCTTATTCCCCGTGGCAAGCACATAGCGCAGGTTGTCGCATCCCATAAATGCTCCGTACTCAATGGCGGTTACACTGGCAGGAAGCACCAGCGTGCCGCACAAACGGCCGCAGCCACTGAATGCACGCTGTCCAATGCTTCTAAGCTCTTGCGGGAGCCGTACGTTCAGCAGATACTTCTTTTGGGTGAAAGTATAGTCGGGAATTGCAGTGGCATTACTGTTGGTCATGTCGATGGAAACCAGATTGGGCATATAGTCGCGTATCAATGTGAAGTCGGCTTCGTCCATTTTTCCTTCAACGGTCAGAAAGTTAACGTCTTTGGGCTGAAATCCGGCTCTTAACAGTTCGCTGGCAAGGCTGCCCATTTTACCAATCTGCACATTTACTGTCAGTGGTTCTCCTTCAATGAATGCAAAGGTTTCCCATTTCTTTTTGGTACGATAGGAGTCACTGCATCCCAATGGAACAAATATGGCTGTAACGCTATCGGCCAATGCTTCGGACAACAGATTGGGAGCCGTTTTCTTCCGTATCTGGCATATCTTGAGATTTTTGCATCCCTTAAAGGCAGCATCTTCGATGTTCTTGGTCTTGTCGGAAAGGATAATCCTGGTCAGCGTCTCCTTACCTACAAATGTACTGTCGTCCATTTGCTTGCAGAAGGCATATGCCGGAATGCAATTGGCAGGATATACATAAAAACGGTTTGGATAAGTCCCGTTCTTGCCTGCATACATGCTGATGGAGGCATTGGAAATGTCCAGCAGTTGCAGGTTTTTGAATTCATCCCGTAGATGCCTGAAATCTACGGCATTCAGCTTGCCCTGCAGGGTCAGTTGGGTGATTTCATTGGCTTCCGCTTCTGTCATCAGTTCCACCAGGGTACCGGGTTTGGCCACGTAGTATCTTTTGGATTTTTGTGCCGAGGCATTCAGCATTAACGCCAGTCCGGCAACGGCTAAAAGTATTTTTCTTAGTTTCATGTTTGTCGATTCCAGATTGATTTTTCAAATATAAGAAGAAACCGGCAGGAATACATGAAGTTTTTTCTTTTTATTATTATTTTTGTCGGATATTAATCAAAATGAGATACAAATGGAGACGGAAGAAACGGTGAAGGAAGAGTGTGTTGCTATGAGTAAAACAAAACGTATTTGGCTGGCATTCGTTGATATAGTACTGTTTACTGTACTTTTTATGATTTTTCTGTTTTTGTTTGCCATACCTTTTGCGATTGCTTTCCCTGAGTTGAAGACACAAGCTGGTGGGATGAGCGTCTATTCAATGATGTTGAATGAAGTCTTGATGTTGGCCAGTGGGCTTATTGCCGCTTGTATGGTGCTGGGCTTCAGGAAGCTTTCTTTTTCGGGCTTGGGCTTGTCTTTGAAGGGATGGGGCAGAAGCCTGCTGAACGGAGCTTTGCTTGTCGTGTTCTTGTATGCAGTTGGTTTTGGCTTGTCTTTATTGTTGGGGGCTGTGGAAGTGGCAGGGGTCTTGTTTTCTCCCATTTCGTTGTTGTCGAGTCTTTTGCTTTATTTTTTAGTGGCAGTTACGGAAGAAGTTATTGGACGCGGTTTCATTTTAGGGCGTATGCTGGATGGAGGCGTCAATAAGTTTGTGGCATTGCTTATCTCTGCGGTGTTATTTTCGTTGATGCATCTTTTCAATCCCAGCTTTGCCTTCGTCCCGTTTTTGAATATCATGCTGGCGGGTTGTTTCTTGGGAGCTTCCTATATATACACGCGCAACCTCTGTTTCCCCATTGCCTTGCATTGGTTCTGGAACTGGATTCAAGGTTCTGTTTTGGGATATAAAGTCAGTGGAAATGAATTTAGCAATGAGAATCTGCTGATTCTTCACTTTCCGGAAGAAAATCTGATAAATGGAGGAACTTTCGGGTTCGAAGGCTCTATTCTGTGTTCACTACTTTTAGTGCTTGGTACAGTAATTATCTTAAGACACTATTATAAGGGATTAGGGATTAATGATTAGGGATTAATGATTAATGATTAATACGGAAACCATTAACCACTAATCATTAATCCCTAATCATTAATCCCTAATTCTGTTCCACTCCTTTCATTGTCAGCTGTATGCGTTTCCGGTCCATATCTATGCTGAGTACCTTTACGCGTATATGTTGATGAATGGACACTACTTCATTAGGGTCTGATATGAATCTGTCGGCGAGTTGGGAGAGGTGTACCAGTCCGTTTTCCTTGATGCCTATGTCGACAAATGCGCCGAAGTTGGTGATGTTTCCTACGATGCCGGGCAATTCCATGCCTTCGCGCAGGTCGTTGATGGTGCGCACGTTCTTGTCAAATTCAAATATCTTTATCGGTCCGCGTGGGTCACGTCCGGGCTTGTCCAGCTCTTGCAGGATGTCTTTCAGTGTCGGCATGCCCACGGTGGGGGAGAGGTAGCGTTCCGGATTAATCTTCAGACGCAGCTCCCGGCTGGCTATCAGCTCGGCTACGCTGCAATCCAAGTCCTTTGCCATCTGTTCTACGATGCAATAGCTTTCCGGGTGTACGGCAGTATTGTCCAGCGGATTCTTTGCCTGCGGAATGCGTAGGAAGCCGGCACATTGCTCAAACGCCTTGGCACCCATACGAGGTACTTTCATCAGTTCCTTGCGCGAGGTGAAGGCACCGTTTTCGGTACGATAGTTCACAATGTTCTGTGCCAGCTGCGGACCCAATCCCGAGATGTAGGTCAGCAGATGGCTGCTTGCGGTGTTCAGGTTGACACCTACCAGGTTTACACAGTTTTCTACGGTCTGGTCCAGTGATTTTTTCAGCTTGGTTTGGTCCACATCATGCTGGTATTGCCCCACACCAATAGATTTCGGGTCAATCTTTACCAACTCTGCCAGCGGGTCCATCAGTCGTCTGCCTATGGACACAGCACCGCGTACGGTGACGTCGTAGTCGGGAAACTCGTCCCGTGCAATTTTAGAGGCCGAATAGATGGAAGCTCCCTGCTCGCTGACGATGAATATCTGTATGTCGCGGTTGAAGCGCTGATGTTTCAAGAACTCCTCCGTCTCGCGGCTGGCAGTTCCGTTACCTATGGCAACGGCATCTATCTTATAAGACTCTATCATCATTTGCAGCTTGGCAAATGCCTCTTTCTGCTTGCTGACCGGAGGGTGGGGGTAGATGTTCTCATTGTGGAGCAGATTTCCTTGTGCATCGAGGCACACAACTTTACAACCCGTACGAAATCCGGGGTCTATACCCATCACACGCTTTTGCCCCAGTGGTGAAGCCAGCAACAACTGACGGAGATTTTCGGCAAATACCTTGATGGCTTCCTCGTCGGCACGCTCTTTGCTTTGCGTGGCAAATTCCGTCTCTATGGATGGCTTCAATAGGCGTTTGTAGGAATCCTGCACGGCTTCTGCCACTTGCTGTCCGCAGGGGTTGCTGCTCCGCACGAATTGGCGTTCCAGCCGTTCCACGCACTCCTCATCGTCTGGGCTGATGCTGACTTTCAGCAGGCCTTCCGCTTCGGCACGCCGGATGGCGAGCAGGCGGTGGGAGCTGCATCGCTTCAACGATTCGGAGCAATCGAAGTAGTCGCGGTATTTGGTCGCTTCCTCTTCTTTGCCTTTCACCACCTTGGCGGTCAGTGTGCCTTGGCGGGCAAATGCGTTGCGCACGCTGTTTCGGGCACGTTCGTCTTCGCTAACATGCTCGGCTATGATGTCACGGGCACCTTTCAGTGCATCTTCCACGTTCTTCACGTCTCCTTTCACGTAATTGGCGGCGCGTTCCTCCGGATGAGGCTCACGTTGCAGCATCAGCAGGGTGGCGAGGGGTTCCAGTCCTTTTTGACGGGCTGCTTCGGCACGTGTTTTCCGTTTGGGCTTGTAGGGGAGGTAGATGTCCTCCAGTAGGGTATTGTCCCAAGTCTCCTCGATACGTTTCTGAAGTTCGGTGGTCAGTTTACCTTGTTCCTGTATGGTGTTCAGGATGGTTTCTTTACGTTTGGCGGTTTCGTTCAGTTTCTCATATTGCGTCTGGATAGCTTCAATCTGCACTTCGTCCAGTCCTCCCGTCACTTCCTTTCGGTAGCGGCTGATGAAGGGGATGGTGGCACCATCGTTCAGCAATCCGAGGGTCTGTACTATTTGTTTCTCTGATATGCCGAGGGCGGCAGATATCATGCGGTGGAAATGTTGTATCATCGGTTCTCTCTTTTTATAATGGATGCCAAAAGTACGAAAAACAATCGTCGTACGAAAATAAACCCCATATTCTTGGAAAAATCATTTATTATTGCGAAGTTTGTCAACTATAACGAACTAATAAACAATAAATATGGAAGAAGCTAAAGGTCAATCGATTTTAGATAAAATGCTCACTACATTTATCAATACGTTAGTGAAAGCAGCCGAAAATGAGGCTCAAACACATTTCGGCAAAAACCTTGAGGAGGTATTGAAGCATTTCATGGCAAAAGTGAATAGCGATTTTGAAAAACAATGCCTGCTTTGGTATTTTACAAAAAAAGGTCAAACTATGACCGTGTCGTCAGAAGTCTTTGAGCGGATTGCGAAAGCGGCTGTTGCCTCGCGTGCGGCAAGCGAGAAGCTGTTTCATGGCCCACAGAAGGTAATCATTAAAGGAAAGGTCTATTATTCCCAAACCATTTCTTTCTATGAGAATGATGAATTTGATTATGCCTTGGGCTGTGCGACAATCTCCTTTGATGAGGAGGGCGTTCCCGTAGGCCTGAAGGATATTTATGACTTTAACGAAGCAAAACATCGTGATACCAATGCCGAGAGTGACACCACATTTATGGCTAAATTTGAAAAAGCAAATTTAGCAAAGTCCTACGCCATACTTTATGGCATTAACGACTACAAATTTAATGACTGATGTGTCTCGTGCCATATCGTCATGTATCATAGCATTATTCTGCTGTCTGTTACCGGTGTTCTCTATCACAGGAGAACATCCGGTACTGATTATCAGCTCCTATAATCCGGATGCCGGCCGTACTTCCGGCAACATCTCAGACTTTATGGAGGAGTTCCAACGCCTGGGCGGGACAAACACCATCGCATTGGAAAACATGAACTGCAAAAGCTTCTCCGAATCTCCCCTTTGGGAACGGAGGATGGTGGAGCTATTGTCCAAATACCAGGGCGATAACAGTCCGGCGCTGACCGTCCTTATTGGGCAGGAGGCTTGGGCTGCCTATCTTTCTCTGCCCGACTCTATACGCGGCAATACTCCGGTCGTAAGTGCATTGTCCAGCCGTAACGCCATATTGTTGCCGGGCGATACGGTCGACTTAAAGACCTGGATGCCCGAATCCGTCGACTTCTTCACGGATTTCCCCAGTTCGCCTATCAAGGCTGGCTTCGTTTATGAGTATGATGTGGAGGCCAACATCAATATGATAAAGCAGATGTATCCCGGCACCAAGAATATCGCTTTTGTCTCAGACAACAGTTATGGCGGCGTTGCCATGCAAGCCTATGTAGTGAAGGAGATGCAGAAGTTTCCGGAACTCAACCTGATTCTGCTGGACGGACGCGTCCATACCATATATACCATTTGTGACAGATTGCATGAGTTACCGGAAAATACAGCTATATTGATGGGGACATGGCGTGTGGACATGAACGATGGTTACTTCATGCGGAATGCAACCTACGCCATGATGGAAGCAGCTCCCACTTTGCCCACTTTCTCGCTCAGTTCCGTAGGCTTGGGATATTGGGCTGTGGCAGGTGTTGTTCCTGCCTACCGTGCTTTGGGCAAGGAGATGGCAAGACAGTCCTACCGCCTGCTGACCACCCCTCAGGATAGTGAGACCCATATGGAAATCATTCCGAATGAGACCATACTGGACGGCAAGCTCGTGAAGGAAAAGAAACTGAATATCGCCGGCCTTCCGCAGCCGGTAAAGATGCTGAACGTAACCCCTTCTTTCTACGAACAGTACAAGTATCATATCTGGTCTGTCGGTGCTGTTCTGTTGGTGCTGTTGGGCGGTTTGTTCGTTTCCCTTTACTTTTATTATCATACAAAGAAGTTGAAGGATGAACTGGAGGTATCCGAGGGGGCCTTGCGTGAAGCAAAGGACCGTGCCGAAGAATCCAGCCGCCTGAAGAGTGCTTTCCTTGCCAATATGAGCCACGAAATCCGTACTCCATTGAATGCGATTGTGGGCTTCTCGGACGTGCTGTCTGCCGGAGGAGCCTCGGAAGAAGAACAGCGTGGCTATTTCGAGATTATTAGGACCAACTCTGATTTGCTGCTTCGGTTGATTAATGACATATTGGATGTGTCCCGTTTGGAGGCCGACCGCGTCATCCTTTCTTTGGAGAGCTGCAATGTAGTGCAGATATGCCAGCAGGTAGTAGCTTCCGTGGCCCAGGCACGTAGGTCGACCAATCAATTCTTATTTGAGTGTGAACGTGAGGTAGTGGAGATGCGGACGGATGTGCAGCGTTTACAGCAGGTTGTGATAAATCTGCTTTCCAATGCGGACAAGTTTACAAAGGAAGGTACGATAACCTTGAAGCTGGAGCCGGATACGGCGAGGAATGTTGCAGTATTCTCGGTGACTGACTCTGGTTGCGGCATTCCATTGGACAAACAGAAACGGGTGTTCGAACGTTTCGAGAAGCTGAACGAATATGTGCAGGGAACCGGCTTGGGCTTGTCCATCTGTAAGCTGACCGTTGAGAAGTGGGGCGGCGAGATTTGGATAGATCCTGCCTATACGAATGGAGCGCGGTTTATGTTTACTCATCCTATGAACTTATAAGAACCGACAAGAAATAAGGAAATATAATGAAAAGATTTAGTTGTTTTTTTATCTGGATTTTTGTCCTGACAAGCATACTGCCTGCGCAGGAAAGAGAGGTGAAACTGAAAGTCGTACAGACCAGTGATATACACGGAAACTACTATCCCTACGACTTTATACGCCGCCGGGAGGCAACCGGCAGTCTGGCACGTGTGCATGCTTTGGTGCAAAAAGAACGTGAGGCTTATGGCAAAAATCTGATTCTCTTGGACAATGGTGACATTCTGCAGGGACAGCCCACAGCCTATTATTATAATTACATAGATACCGTTGCCCCTCATCTGGCAGCGGAGATGATGAATTTCATGGGGTATAATGCCGGTAATATGGGTAACCATGACGTAGAGACCGGCCGTACCGTTTTCGACCGTTGGGCAGGTGACTGCCGTTTTCCGATATTGGGTGCCAATATTGTGGATACTGCTACCGGAGAAACCCATTTCAAACCCTATGAGGTGCTGGAACGTGACGGAGTGAAAATTGTGGTTCTCGGTATGATAACTCCTGCCATCCCCGTGTGGCTTTCAGAGAATCTGTGGAAAGGGCTGCGTTTCGACGATATGGAGGAGACTGCCCGCAAATGGATGAAGATTATCCGTGAGCAGGAAAAGCCTGATTTGGTTATCGGTATGTTCCATGCCGGCCAGGATGCCCAGCTGATGGGAGGCAAGTATCGCGAAAACGCTTCGGTGGAAGTGGCGTGCAACGTGCCGGGATTCGATATTGTCCTGATGGGGCACGACCATGCGCGCGAATGCAAGAGGGTGTGCAACATAGCCGGTGACTCGGTACTGGTGATGGACCCTGCCAGCAACGGTGTCGTTGTGAGTAATGTGGATATAACCTTGAAACTGCGTGATGGTAAAGTTATAGACAAGAAGATAGACGGCATACTGTCCGATACGCAAGACTACGGCGTCAGCGAAGAGTTCATGCAACGCTTTGCCCCCGAAAATGAAGCTGTGCAGAATTTTGTTTCCAAGAAAATTGGTTCTTTTACCGAGACTATCTCCACACGTCCTGCTTATTTCGGTTCTTCCGCTTTTATAGACCTTATCCACGAATTGCAGTTGGCAATCAGCGGAGCGGATATTTCTTTTGCGGCTCCTTTGTCCTATGATACGGAAATCCGTAAAGGAGACATTTTTGTGAACGATATGTTCAATCTGTATAAGTACGAAAATATGCTTTACACCATGCGTCTGACGGGGAAGGAGATACGCGATGCCTTGGAGATGTCGTATGATTTGTGGACCAATCGGATGAAGTCTCCGGACGACCATATCCTTCTCTTCCGTGAGAAGCGCCGCGAAGGTGTTACGGATAGGGCCTCATTCAAGAATTTCAGCTTCAACTTCGATTCTGCGGCGGGTATTATCTACACGGTGGATGTGACCAAGCCGGATGGCGAGAAGGTAACCATTCTCAGCATGGCAGACGGTACCCCGTTCGATATGGATAAAATGTATAAGGTAGCGGTGAATTCTTATCGTGGAAACGGTGGTGGCGAATTGCTGACAAAGGGTTCCGGCATCTCGCAGGATGAATTGAAGGAGCGCATCATCCACTCTACGGATAAGGACTTACGCTATTATCTGATGCAGTACATCGAGCGAAAGAAGGTGATTGAACCGCGTGCGCTGAATCAGTGGAAGTTCATTCCCGAAGAATGGGCGGCTCCGGCTTCCAAGCGTGATTATGAGTTCTTGTTTGGCAAAGTTAAAGAATAATTCACTATCTTTGCGGCTCAAAATCTATAGTATAAGTTTTTGGGCGTGAAGCAGAAGAAAAAAATTATAGGTGCATTGAGCTTGCTGGTACTGTTTATCATGTACCAGGCAAGTATCACTGCGTTCACTCACGTCCATTATGTGAATGGGGTGATGATAACGCACTCGCACCCTTTTCATGGCACACACTCTCACTCTCAGACTTCCCTTCTGGTTATCGGGCATCTGTCGGTATTCCACTCTTCCGGGGTGGATGTGTATGAGGTTCAGCACCCGATGCGTCCTTTGCTGTCCATGCTCAGAGCCAAACCGGCAACGCCTA
>ULZK01005157.1_pt1 | contig 10173 bp, 9 predicted proteins | sample 1963021 | NCBI WGS metagenome assembly ULZK01 (sample SAMEA4835887, study PRJEB28245) | human gut metagenome | biome: gut microbiome; material: fecal sample | place: Denmark | collected 2008 | reverse complement strand
TCTTCGAAGGCGTCTACTTTGCTGCGCAAATCAGAATCTGTCTTTTTTTGCGCTCGTTTTCCGGTATAAACTTCCCATATTTGCATATTTAGTATTATGGCAACTATTTAGCAGTCCTTTTTGTGAAGAAAAAAGGATATTTTAGGAGAAAAAGAAAGTAGGGAGAGTGCAATATGTGGAAAAAAGTAAAGCGAATCCTATCATGCATCCTTGCACTAATATTGCTGTTATCGTTGATAGATGGACAGCAGTTTTTTGTACGGGCAGAGAGTGAAGTAAAGGTAACACAGACAGAACAAGCGTCAAATAAGATGGAGGAAACAAAAACTTCTTCTGGAAAGGAAGAAGGGTCGGAAGCAAACAATAAGGAGAATGGCAAACAAGAAGAAGGAACACAAAAGGAAGAACTATCTACAAAGGCAACAGAAAAAACAACGGAAACGAAAAATGAAGATGGAAAGGTGGACAAACCAGACAACTTAAATAAAGAGAATGAAAATAATGGACAGGAAAATGGTGGAAAGAATGAAGAAAAAGAGACAGGGGATAAGGGAGAGGAGACAATAAAGGAAAAAGCGGAAGAAGCTTCTGCCGAGGAAGATACTGCACAGGAGACAGAGGACAAAGAACAAATAGATGCTACGGATGACACACAAGAGCGGATGAATCAGCAGGACGAAAATGTGCCAGCAATGGCGCAGGGGGGGACAAACGTATCTGAAAAAGAGACAGAGTATGTTCCAAAGAGTCAGCCCCAGGGGGTAAGTATAAAGGTATATGCAAAAGAAAATGTTTTTCCAGAAGGGACGACGATGAAGGTAAAGGAGTTAACCAATAAGGAATTAGATAGTGCACAAAATGTTCTGGAAAAAGGTAATGTATCTTACGATGGTTTTCTTGGATATGATATCAGTTTTTATAATAAAGAAGGAAAAGAAATTGAACCGGAAGAAGGAAGCGTAAGAGTGGAAGTGGATATGAATCTGAATCTGCTCCCAAAAGATCTGCAGATGGATACGTTGCAGATACAGCATTTGAAAGAGGAAAAGAAAGACAGGACTGTTGAGACAGTGGCAAAAGCAGCAGATCATAAGTTATCTGTAAGTAAAAGTAAGGTAACAGCAAAGTTTGAAGTAAAGAGTTTTTCTGATTTTATTTTGACATGGAATATTGATGCGACACCGGCTGACCCATTAGAAACAGGAGATAATGCGGTATCCATAGAAAAACAGATAAATCATGAAAAATATGCGACATTAAGGGATGATGGAACTTATGACCTGACCCTTACCGTTGCAGGGAAAAAGGGAACGGAGACAAATAAAGCCAAGCTGGATGTAATATATATTCTTGATAAATCAGGAAGTATGAAAGAAGATTTTGGTGGAACATCAAAACGGATTGCGGCATCTAACGCAATTACCGCGCTTACGAAAAGTTTGAAGCAAAATGCGAATATTGATGCTCGTTTTTCTATGGTTACATTTAGTGGAAATAAAACAACAGGAATGTGGGGGCAAGGAGATACCAAGACCTGGGATGATGCAGAAGTAGCGGTAAGTTGGACTACTGATGCAGGAACGATTGAGAGAGGCTCCAAACCAACTTCAAATGGTGGAACAAATTATCAGGCAGGTATTCGGACTGCGAAAGAATTGCTGACCAGTAAGAGAGCAGGGGCAATGACAGCGGTTATCTTTATCTCTGACGGTGATCCGACTTTCTATTATAATCCAGACGGATATACTAGGGGAGATGGCAATAACGATGGCAATGGCGGAGCAGATAATTTAAAGGTATGCCTGGATGCGGCAAAAAATGAAATTGCAAATCTTGGCGTAAATTATTTCTATACTGTTGGTGTAGGAAAAGCGAATGATTATGTGAATTTAAGCGACTTATGTAGCGCATCTGGTGTGAGTGGCGCGAAAAACTTTGATGGCACAAATACAGATGAGTTAACGAAAGCATTTAGCACCATTGAGTCAGATATTTTAACTTTTTTATGTTCGAATGTGTCTATTCAGGATGTACTGAGTGAGAATGTAGAGGTTGTAAAAGACAAAGATGGTGTATTTAAAAGTCTGAAAATTGTAGTGACTGGTAAAGATGGAAAAACTATAGTGGAAGGTGACAATAAAGTTACATTTCAAGATGGAACACAAAATGTCACATTAAAAGCAGGATATGACAGCAAAACAAAGACTATTACCTTAGATTTTCCAGCGGAATATCAGTTAAATGCAGAGTATACATATAAAGTAATTGCGAATATTGATGCGACAGAAAAAGCTTATGAAAATTATCGAAAGAATTTGACTGACAATAAAGATGAGAATGAAAAGGGATATAAGGATGTTGCAGATGCCGGAACAGGAACCCATGCAGGGAAAAAAGGTATGTATACGAACGAGAACAGTGAGGCGAAAATGACCTATACTTTCCGTGGAGAAGAGTATACAGAATTATATGACAAACCGGTTATCAAACTTCATTCAGGTAAGTTGATTTTAGAAAAAGAAGTGGAAGGACTTGACAGTCTTACACCAGAACAGCTTGAACAATATAAAGCAAATTTGAAATTTAAAATCAAAGTAAAGACAAAGAATGATACCAGCTTAAAAGAGGAAGAAATAACACTGACTGATCTTGCAAAAGAAAGTAATGGAAATGAAGATAGTGGAAATAGTAGTAATACCAATAAAAGAAATAAGTACATTTATACTGTTATGGAAGGAATTAATCCGGGAAGTTTCTACGAAATCACGGAAGATGGTGGTGAAGTAGAAGGGTATATCTGGGAGACTGCAGCGGACAAAAAAAGTGAGAATGGAACAATAGCAAAAGATGAGACAGAAAAGGTTTCCTTTAAGAATACATATAGCAGAAAGAAGATTCCTTTAATTATAAATAAAACAGTCGAAGGAAATATGTCAGAAAAAAGAAAAGAGTTTGCATTTTCCATTACATTAAAAGATGCGAATGGAGCTGTCTATGAATTATCTGATGAGGAGATAAAAGACGTAGGAGTTAGCACAAAGGGAGAGGGCCAAAAAGGAGTATATACATTTACGTTAAAAGATGGAGAAAGTAAAGAATTCTCTCTTCCATACGGATGTAAATATACTATTTCAGAAGAGGATTATTCCTCATCAGGATATAAAACATATATTGGAGAAAAAAAGGAAGAAAATCAAAAGAGAACGACAGAAGAAGAAACACTTACTCAGAAAACAGAAATAAATTTCCTTAATAAAAAAGAGGTTATCCCACCAACGGGTGTTGAAACAACGATGACAGCATGGCTTCTTATGACAGGAGTGACTCTTTTATTAGGAGCGGTATTTCTGCTGTTTGGAATTCGCAGAAAGAGATTCGTCGCATGAGTGAAATAAAAGCATTTTTTATCCGTCTTGTAATTTTACTTATTTTTCTATGGCTGTTGTTTGGTGTATTCTTTGGAATTACACCAATGCGTGGAAATGACATGTTCCCCCGCATTAGTGCCGGAGATCTCCTGCTTTACTATCGATTGGAGAAAAATTTTAACAGTGGAGATGTCCTCGTATTTAGAAAACAGGGGAAAATAAGTACTGGAAGAGTCGTGGCACATGGCGGCGATTCCGTAGAAATTACAGGGGATGGCGAATTAAAAGTAAATGGAAGCATAGTAATAGAAACGAATGTATTTTATAAAACCTATCCATATGACAAAAAGAAAGTGAACTATCCTCTTTCGCTAAAGAAAGACGAAGTATTTCTTCTGTGCGATTACAGGGAGGGTGGAAGAGACAGCCGCTATTTTGGGGCGGTTTCTAAAAAAGAAATCAAAGGAAAAGTCATCACTATTTTAAGACGTTCTGATTTATAGAATCTATAAAAAACAGTAGAGAATATAAAGAAATATACAAATGCCGAAAAAAGAAAGGTATCTCGTGCTTTTGGAAAAAGCAACTTTCCCCGCTAAAATCCAAAAGCACTTGATATAGCGGAAGGCAGATGTCTTCCGCTGATAGATAGTTAGCTGACAGTAAATGATCTTAACGAAGAAAGAGAGGCAATTTGTTATGAGAGCGGACAAAAAGAAATTTTCGACACGGTTGATGGCGGCGCTGATGGCAGGAACATTGGCGGCAGGTATGATGGGGATGAATGTGAGCGCGGCCGTTGTTCACAGTGGAAATCCGATTACAACGATTCCTGTAACTAAAAATGTATTGACAGATGGAAATACGATGGCACCAAATACTACATTTGAGTTTGAGGTTGCTGTTGCTGATGCAGGAACATTTAATGATGGGAATAAAGATCAGGTAGTTTATAAGGGTATAGCTGGAGGATTAACAGCAGAAACAGGAGCAGCCTTTACGCCGGGAGAAAAAGGAAGTGCAGCAGAAACTTATACAGCAGAAGGATCTTTAAAAACAGATGCTGCTGTATTTGAAAGACCGGGCGTTTATCATTATACAGTAACAGAGAAGGCAAATAATTATGAAGGTGTAACAACAGATACAACTTCCTACGATGTATATGTATATGTGTATAATAGAACAGATGGACTTTATGTGGGAAATGTTGTTTCAGCTAAAAATGGCGATAAGGCAAATCTGATTTTTAACAATGATTATGGTCAGGACAAAAACAAAGATACTACACATGATGTAGTGATTAAAAAAGTAATTACAGGTAATCAGGCTGTAGAAAGTGATACATTCCAGTTGGTTGTAACAGTAACTGGAACTGCAGGAGAAAAATATAAAGTAACACTTGATAATGCAGAGCAGAACCCTCTTACAAGTGGAGAAAAGGCTACATATACAGTTACAAATAATACAGAAATTCATATCTATGGTTTAACAGAAGGCGACAAGGTTCAAGCAGTAGAGGAAGCGAATACTCAGGGATATCAAGCTACTTATACAACTGGTTTATCAGAAGGAACATTAACAATTTCCAGTGATGGTAGTGAGGCCACAGTAACAAATACTAAAAATTCCACAAGCCCAACAGGTGTTATTCTCAACTACGGTCCATACATCCTTATGATTGCTCTTGCAGGTTCTATGGCAGCATTCTTCTTTTTCAAAAGAAATCGCAAAGAGGCATAAAAAATCCATAAACATAAAGAATGAATAAGGAGGGGAAGGGTACGGATGAAAATCGCAGTTCGTATTGCACAGGCAGGCAATCAGATTCTAAATATCATCGTAATGGGAATTATTTTATTCTTATTCCTGTATGGCGGGTATTCTTTATGGGATACTTATATGAGTGCAAAGAGTGCATTTTTATCCGATGATTTGCTTTCCTATAAACCACAGCCGGGGGAGGGGGCAAATCCTTCCCTGGAAGATTTGATGGCAATTAACAAAGATGTGGCAGGATGGATTACAATAGATGATACCCATATTGATTACCCGGTTGTACAGGGAAAAGATGATATGGAGTATATCAATAAAGATGTATATGGAGAATTTTCTTTATCAGGTTCTATTTTTTTATCCTGCATGAATAAAAAAGATTTTTCCGACAATTATAATCTGGTATATGGACACCACATGGCAAATGGGGGAATGTTCGGAGATGTGGTATCTTTCACGGAAAAAAGTTATTTTGACAAACATAAAACAGGAGAGCTGTATTTGCCAGATAAAACGATGCATATTGATCTGTTTGCCTGTATGAAAACTTCAGCATCCGATTCTAAAGTTTATAACCCACAAAATATATCGAAAACTTCGGAATCTTTTAAAAGTTTTCTTGACTATGTCAGGGAAGCTGCCATCTGTTATCGAGATAGCGGAAGGCAGGATACTGGACAGATTATTGGGTTATCGACCTGTTCGGAAGCAGTAACGAATGGAAGGGTAATACTTTTTGGAAGGTTGAGCGAGATAACAAAAAGCAATCAAAAGCAAAAGAAAGCAGAGTAAGGGAGGTGCTTTCAGGACAAATGAAACGAAGTAAAATAAAAGGTAAATGGATATGGGGAGTGCTTTCCACAACCTTGGCAATTATTTTCCTTTTTTCGGTAAAAATGACAGCCGTTTATGCGGCAGAAGGGGAGCGGGAGTGTACTATTGTGATTCCGGTTTCTGTAGAAATGAAAGGAAATGCAGGAAATATAAAGTCAGAAGTTTTTGAGTACGCTTTAGAACCTGCCGATGAAAACAGTTCTACAGAAGCGGTATTTAGCGAAGTGGAGGTGACGCAGGAAGGAATCACAAAAGGCAGCTTTAAGGAAATGCGTTATACGAGACCTGGAGACTATAAATATACGGTATATCAATTAAAAGGCGAGAGTAAAGATGTCATTTATGATGGTTCAGTATATGAAGTTACCGTTCGCGTTGTAAATACGCAGGAGGGCGGCCTTGCTACAGAAGTCTGGGCAGTAAAAGACCAGTCTGACCAAAAAGTTGATGAAATAAAGTTTATAAATCAGTATAAAGAAACAACAACGGCAACGACAGAAGCCATAAATAATACGATTCATCATACTACAACGAACACAATCACAAAGTCCTCTATAGGAACATCTTCTCCCAAAACAGGAGATAAAAGTAATGTGATGTTGTGGGGTGGAATTGCCATTTTATCAGGTTTATGTGTATTCTTTTTTATATTTGAAGGAAAAAGAAGAAAGACAGAAGAATGAGAAACATCAAAATAGCCTTTAAATCAAAAATAGAAAAAACAATTAAAATCAATAGATAACTAAAATAAACTGTAAATAAAAACAGAAAAATAAAAAAGTAGAAATTCTGTAAGTGTTTTGGACAACAGTAGTGCGAAACATTTACGGAATTTTTTTAGTCAATCAAATTTAATTATCTATTGAAAAAAAATTTTCTCAGATATTATTTTACGATAAATGCTTTTGTACTTGATTTTGTGAGTACATAAATAGAAAAGGAGAGAAAAATGAGGAACGACATGAGAAACATTTACAGCAAAAAACAAGGTCAAACTCACATGGAAAAAGGGCTGCAAGGATTTAAGGATTTTTATTATACAGGGAAATATAATTAAAAAGTTTGATACGGAATATGGTTTTGCAGATGTAAAACTTAGCAAGTAGAATAACAAGACCTGGAGTGTTTTGCAATATGCGTCAGTGCTAGAGTGTGTTTGAAAAATCATTCCCGTAGTCTGCAAATTGTAATGCACATCTTACAGAAAGTCCGATAAATTCTGGAAAATAAAAGTACAGTAATAAAATATCCCTTGACATTTTTCACAGAAAGTATATAATAGTGATACTACGGTTCAAAGAACCCTCATGGGGGCTTGTACTGGTTTCGACGGGGATTTTGAACGTGGGGCAGCCATCCGTGGTCCGGGACCACGTTAAAACTCGGAACTAAATATAAACGCTGAAGATAATTTAGCATACGCTGCCTAGTTGCAGCTGTCGGCCTTAGTATCCCCACAGACTGAGAGTCCGGCACCGATTATGTGGGACACTCGTATTCCAAAGCTTTGCGGAGTATGAAGTAACATGAAGCTACTGAAATCTGGAGTTTGTCTTTAGACGCCAGACAGAGGGAATGTCAAAATAGAGACTGTGATGGGAGATACCGTACGGAATAGGTTTTCGGACAGGGGTTCGATTCCCCTCAGGTCCATAAGACGACCCTTGAAATATGGCTTATTTAAGCCGTATTTCGAGGGTTTCTTTAGTTAGCATCATAAAAACAGTTTTTTATTACATATTATTTGTTGGAGAATGAGATATGGTTGATTATCATTCTTTAAAGTCATACATTTCCGAATAGCGAAATCTTTTCATTTGGATTATAATACTTTTCCTCTTTCGTCACTTTTGACAAACTACCTCCCCTATTGTAGAATAGAGCAGAATGTGAAAAAAGAGGGAAGAAGGAAAATAGCGATGAATGCAAAAGTAAAAGGAACCGCATTTGCTCTTTTTGGTGGAGCGTGCTGGGGATTATCGAGTGTAGTGGGAAAGCTCCTCTTCGATATGAGAGGAATGAACGCAGAGTGGCTTGTCACAGCAAGGCTTGTTTTTGGTGGATTTATCATGCTCTGCTTTGCGGCCTTTCAGAAAAAAGGTGAAATTTTTAAAATATGGAAAGAAAAGAAAACGGCATTTAGCATGATTTTATTTGCAGCATTGGGAATGCTGGCATGTCAGCTTACATACTTTTTATGTGTGCAGTATTCGAACCCGGCGACAGCGACAGTGCTTCAGTACACCTCGCCGGTTATGATTATGCTGTTATGCCTTTTCCTTGATAGAAAACTGCCAAGAATTATTGATATTATCGTGCTGATTGCAGTAGTTGTGGGGGTATTTTTAATGTCTACACATGGAAATATTCACAGCCTTGCAATTTCGCAAAAAGCTTTAATTTTAGGAATTACAACAGCTATTACCGTTGTATTTTATACGGTTTGGCCAGTACGTCTGTTAAGGGAGTATGGCTCAACGCTTGTTATTGGCTGGGGAATGTTTATCGGCGGAATTATGCTGATGCCATTTTCAAAATTCTGGGCACCTCCGGGAAGATGGGACTGGGTTACCGTAACCTTAGTGGCAATTGTAGTTGTATTCGGAACGATTGTTTCTTTTAGCTGTTATTTAAAAGGCGTGATGTATTTGGGACCGGTAAAGAGTAGTCTGTTTGCCTGCATGGAGCCGCTTGTTTCTACGATTCTTACAATATTTTTATTACATCAGGCATTTGTGGCGGCAGATATTGTAGGAATTGCACTGATTATTGTCAGCGTTACTTCTTTGGCAGTGAATGATGTTATAAAAGAGGCCAGGGAAAAGAAAAAATAAAAATTTTAAAGTAAGAAAAACTTATTCTATAGATAAAAGTAATTTTCTTAAAAAGCTCAATTATGGATTAAAGATACAAAGTAAATAAGATTATATTTTTGGGTATGAAGATCAAGTACAGGAAAAGGAGCTGCAAAAGTTTTTAGGTCTGGATTTTTCCATGCATGAGGAGGAACAGGGCAAGAAACTTGTGAAGGTGGATAGATTTTTTGCAAGCAGCCAGACCTGTTCTGTTTGTGGTTACAAAAATGCAAAAACGAAAAATCTTGCGTTAAGAGAGTGGGATTGTCCGCAGTGCAAGCCCCATCATGACAGAGATGTAAATGCGTATGTGAGAAAAAATGCAGGATTACAAACGGCGGATATATGGTATAATAAAGAAGATTTCGTAAAAGAAATTATAGAGCAACGTAACAAGAACCCAGAGCGTGTTTAATAAGTTCTAAAAATTAAGGTTGTATGCTCTAATATATCAGGCAGTTATAAATGAATTGAGATATCAGAAAGCGTATACTCTGATATTTTAAGCCAGAAATACTTATCGAAAGGAAGAGGAAAAATGGCAATTGTAAAAGTAACAGAAAGTAATTTTGAGCAGGAAGTATTACAGGCAGAGGGAAAAGTTCTCGTAGATTTCTGGGCAGTCTGGTGTGGACCATGCCAGGTGTTATCTCCAATCGTGGATGAAGTAGCTGCAGAAGCGGGAAATGTAAAAGTTGGAAAGGTTAATGTAGATGAAGAACCAGCACTTGCTGCAAAGTTCGGCGTTATGAGCATTCCAACACTACTCGTATTTGAGAATGGAAAAGTTGTAAAACAGTCCATTGGCTATATTGAAAAAGATGAGGTTATGGCTCTTATTCAGTAGGGCAAAGCAGAGCATATCTAAGATAGAATAAATAAGCTGTTGTCAGAGAAAACTGATGACAGCTTTTTGTCATTTGCTGCATATTTTGTTATATAATGCAGCAATCTCATGTTTTTTGAGGAGTAAAAATGAAAAATACAAAAGTCTATTTAATGAGTACGGAAAATGTAAAAGATCCCAGAACTTTTGCATTGTGGAAAGAATTTCTTCCTAAAGAACATTGGGAGAAAACAGTGCGCCCACTAAAAGAAGAAGATAGAAAAACGGAGCTTGCTGCATGGTTTTTATTATATCAGGCACTAAGAGAGTGGGGGATTTCAGAAGAAAAAATCAATGCAGACGGTGCGTATTATTATGGAGAACATGGCAAACCGATGCGAAGAAATGAAGAAATCTGTTTTAATCTTTCTCATTCTGGGAAATATGTACTGTGTGCAGTATCAGAAATGGAAATTGGCTGTGATATTGAAAAGATAAAGGAAGTAAAGTGGAAGCT
>ULZK01027926.1_pt1 | contig 11000 bp, 12 predicted proteins | sample 1963021 | NCBI WGS metagenome assembly ULZK01 (sample SAMEA4835887, study PRJEB28245) | human gut metagenome | biome: gut microbiome; material: fecal sample | place: Denmark | collected 2008 | reverse complement strand
AACTGCGGACAGGGAGTAACGATGTTATGGAGAAAGGATTCCACGACATCGAGCAGTTCATTGCTTTCATAACTCCAGGACACACGGCTTTTCATGAACGGCTCTCAATAGGGGTGCATCGTCGAGGCAGGACAAGGGAGTTCTCTCCACATAAGGAAAAACCTCCGCCTGCTCGGACGGTATCTATTGAACTGCTCGATGCAGCAATTCAAGGAACAGCTGGTTTTGTCCATTGGTACAAAGCTGGCTGTTTTTCTCTATCACAGCCAGGTTTTGTCCGGTGCAGGTCACCGCCAGAAGCTCAGGAAATCCATCGGAATTCTTGAGACTTTTGGAGGTAAAGTCATGTGGCAACGGAACAATGGGCAGGCAGAAGATGACCTGCAATTCAGATTTACATCATATCTGGTTTCGGCGGTCAAGCGCCGCAGAAAAGATTATTTGATCCAGCTTTATAAGCGCAGCAGTATAGAGAGTACTGTGGAAGTGGTCTATGAGTCCGAACCCAGCTCAGAGGAAGTGGTCTTGGACAGATTACCGCTTATGGATGTCATTGAGAATGGAGCGCTTCTGGAGGCGTTGCAGAAACTCAATGAACGGGAACGCCAGATATTTCTGGCTCGAACGCTGGAGGAAGAAGATTTCGAGACTCTGGGAGCAAAGTTTGGGCTGTCCTACAAAGGGGTGGCTGCACTTTACTACAGGACGATTCAGAAAATCAGAAAGAGCATTGAAGGAGGTGACAAGAGATGAATTTTGAATGTCTGCTCCTCAGTGCCAAGGCCGGAAACGAGGATGCCATTACGGCGATCTTACAGATGTATCGACCATTGCTGCTCAAGTATGCTATTATTGATGGTGTGCTGGACGAGGATCTGTACCAGGAATTGAGCATTATTTTGTTGAAGGCGATCAAATTGTTTAAGATTTAAGTCAATGAGAAAGGCTCCGAGATCACTTACGGCCTCGGAGCTTTTCTTACTGACTTAAAAGGGAGAACTGTTAAATTTATATCCGCTGCCCAGTACAGTACGGATATAGCCCGCTTTTGGTGTGTCCGGCGTCAGCTTGCGCCGGATCTGACCGATGACGCTGGCAACGGCAGTACCGCGGTGTTCGCCGTCCCTATCCCATACGGCCTCGTAGATCTGGCTGGCTGAGAATACCCAGCCAGGGTGACGAGCCAGATATGCAAGAACTGCAAACTCATGGTGAGTCAGTGTAACAAGTTGACCTCTGCAGGATACTGTCTGCTCCTTCAACCGAATTTCAAGGTCTGGAAAGGAGAGACTGGCACTAGAAAGGGAGGGAGCAATGGGGACAAACTCGGGCTCGTCTGCAATAACTTCCATAATTTTATTGAGTATATGTTCTTCGTGGTCTGCAACGGATAATATTAAAAATTTGCCCATATTGTTCACATCCTTTCTTCTTATGTGCATAAGCAGTAGTTCTGTTTTTTTGGTGAATCCTAAGTGAGATGGGTGTATAGTATCAAAGCTTTTTCCGTTTATAAAAGGTTGCTGAACACGGGGACTTCAAAACTCCGAGGCTGAGACGGGATTTGTCAAGGGTGTTTTCTGTAAAGAATTACTTTGGACAATAAGATAAAGAGAAGCGGCAGCTCTGAAACGAACCGCCACTCCACGGGTGAGTGAAAATCTCTCTGCTGTACGACGCTTTTTTCTTTTGCCGTCGTGCGGCAGTTTGCGTTTCAATATGAATTCTGGTATAGTGCCGATGTGATGCAATCAAGCCATTTTCGGCTTATCTGTTTTTCCATTTTTCGGTTTCATGCTCCAAAACACAATATTCATCACGATTACGATCAGCACAACCACGGCCATGGAAACCCAAAAGCCAATGTTAAGGCCCAGCCATTCGGTTGTTCCGAAAAGGGTCATCCAAATTTCTTTCCAGTTCATCATGTACACCTCCTTAAAGCAGCTCGCCATAGTGGCGGACATAGGCTTTTTTCAAGCTGGTCGCCAGCACCATATACAGCAGGATACAGGGGATCAGATATGCAAAATACGTTGCGGGCAAGGCGACAAAACCAAGCGCCGCTCCGAAGACTGTAAAAGGAATCACAGTCAGGACCGCAATACCGGTCATGGTAAGCAGCGTCACCGGGGCAGATGCGCGGCTCTGGATAAAGGGCAGCTTCGGAGTACGGATCATGTGAATGACCAGTGTCTGGCTCCACATGGATTCCACGAACCATCCAGCCTGGAACATCCCGATATACTGCGCCTGCATGGCCGCAAGCTCCGTTCCGCTGTAATGAGCGGCCAGATCGTTGAACAGAACACCACCGGACACGAACATGGGGCAGAATACAAAATACATGAAAATATAGGTTGTAAAGTCGAAGATGGAGCTGGTAGGTCCAATCCAAATCATAAAACTGCCTACACTGGAAGCATCCCATTTCCGGGGCTTTGCGATAAATTCTTCGTCCACGTTATCCCAGGGAATCGCAGTACAGGACAGGTCGTAGATCAGGTTCAGAAAAATCAGATGCACGCTCATCATCGGCAGGAAGGGCAGCAGCGCGGAGGCCGCCAGTACCGAGAACATATTGCCGAAGTTGGAGGATGCGGTCATCTTGATATACTTGATCATGTTGGCATAGGTCTTGCGGCCTTCGATAATGCCCTGCTCCAAAACCATCAAGTCTTTTTCCAGCAAAATAATATCGGCCGATTCCTTTGCTACGTCTACGGCGGTATCAACCGAAATGCCGATGTCAGCGGCTTTCATAGCGGCGGCATCATTGATTCCATCGCCCATGAAACCAACAGTATGGCCGTTTTCCCGGAGAACCGAAACCACACGTGCTTTCTGGCCGGGCGTCAGCTTGGCAAATACGTCGGTGGATTCTGCGGCCCTTGCCAGCTCCGCATCCGTCATTTTCTCCAGATCGGAGCCAAGGAGCATATTGCGAACCTTCAGCCCAACCTGCTTGCAGATGGTATGGGTCACTTTGTCGTTGTCGCCGGTCAGGATCTTGGTAGTTACGCCGTGGTCTTTCAACGCCTTGATTGCATCCGCGGTGGATTCCTTCGGGGGATCGAGGAACGCAAGATACCCAATCAGCACCATATCACACTCATCCTTCACGCCGAAAGCATCCACCGGGGAGGGGTTGCTTTTCTGCGCAATGGCAAGAACACGGAAGCCTTTGTCATTGAGATCATCCACTGTTTCCAGAATACGGCGGCGGATATCATCAGTCAGCGGCTGCACACTGCCATCACACTCCGCATAGGTGCAGATGGAGAGCATTTCTTCCACAGCGCCTTTTGTAACCATCTGGGTCTTGCCGGTTTTGTCCTGTACCACCGTGGTCAGACGGCGGCGGGTGAAGTCAAACGGAATTTCATCTACCTTCACATAGTTTTCAGACAGGTCGAGCAGCCGGGGATCTTTCGCTTCTTCTTCCTCTGTCTTATGGATAATCGCCAGATCCATCAGATTCTTGTAGCCGGTCTGGAAATAGCTGTTGAGGTAAGCGTGGCGCAATACCCGCGTATCGTCTTCACCGTTTACATTGAGGTGATATTCCAGCACAACTTTATCCTGTGTCAGCGTTCCGGTCTTGTCGGTGCAAAGAATGTCTATGGCACCGAAGTTCTGGATGGAGTTCAGGTTCTTGACGATGGTCTGCTTTTTGCTCATGGAGACCGCGCCTTTGGCAAGGCAGGTCGTCACGATCATGGGAAGCATCTCCGGGGTCAAGCCGACGGCAATGGAGATGCCGAACAGGAATGCTTCCAACCAGTCGCCTTTCGTAATGCCATTGATAAAGAACACCAGCGGAACCATGACCAACATGAAGCGGATCAGCACCCAGGAGACTGCATTGACCCCCTTAGTGAAGCTGGTCTCTACCGCTTCTCCGGCAACTGCGGACGCCATAGAGCCAAACAAAGTATGATCGCCGACACAGACTGCAACAGCGGTTGCGCTGCCGGAAACCACATTGCTGCCCATGAGGGCAATGTTTGTGTAATCGGTGACGCCCTCCCTCTCTGCACTCACATTGGGCGTCTTTTCGATAGGCTCGCTCTCGCCGGTGAGACTTGCCTGACTGACAAACAAATCTTTTGCATCCAAAATGCGGACATCGGCGGGAATCATATCCCCGGCGGACAGATGTACAATATCGCCCACCACCAAATCGTCCATAGGAATTTCAGTTTTTTCCTGCTCTCTGCGGGTAACCGTACAGGTGGTCGTGATCATAGCCAGCAGTTTTTCTGCCGCGTTTCCGCTTCTGGATTCCTGTACAAAGCGAAGTGTGCCGGAAATCATAACCATAGTCAGAATAATTACCACAGTCAGAGGATCGAAATCCTCCGGCGCACTGCCTAAAAGAGAAAAATAGGGAAACACCATATCCGTCATGGTGGACACCAGCGCCAGACAGAACAGGATGGCGGTAAAGGGATTGATGAATGCACCGGCCAGCCGCTTAGCCAGAGATTTCTTTTTTTCGTGTGTTACTTTGTTGCTGCCGTATTTGGTACGGCTTACGAATACGTTTTCTGCATCAAGGCCACGAAGTGTGGTATGCAGGTTTTTCAAAACTTCCTTAATGGGATTGGTAGCCGCAAACTGAATGCGGCGATTCTGCTCGTCGCGGATGACTGCCTTTTCAGCTGCCTGACGAACAGCTATACGATTTTCTTTCTTGTTCATTGGTCTTACCTCCTTGATTTTGTAGAGGCAGGCAGTTCACATGAGGGACACGGAACTCCACGTCCCCAAGTGTTGCTCTATGCCTTTGCGGACTACTGTCAGAGTCCATGCCATTCACCTCACTGTTTTATGGAATATCTATCTGAAACCGCATTGCGGATTATTTTTTGCGATATCGATTACTTTTTTCAATATACCAGATGTCAAAGCCGGCAATCATCATCCATGCAATCATGGCGGCCACAAACCAGTGGTCTGCAAATCCAGACCACAATCCCTTCATCAGGAAAATGATGCCATTAAGCGCAATGACTTCTCCGATATTGCGACAAAGTGGGACAATTTTAATTTTCTCTTTTTCTTCCTGCGGCATATTTTTCCACGCGGATAAGTGAATATGTCCTTTTCCGCAGGCAAACACAAAGCCCGCTATGGTGAAAAGAACTCCAAAAAAGATGCAGGTGTAATCCACGGCTGCTCACTCCTTTCGGTGATTGATTTTATTTCTCAGTTTCTTTAATTTCAGAAGTCTGATGAGCAACATTACTGCCGTAACTGCCAGAGCAAGCCGAATGACAGCAGATACTTGATACCAAATCTGAAACATCAAAATTCTGTGTTCGGAAAATATCCAGCTTAAACAGCCGCATATTATTGTGAACACGGCGTAAAGCGCAAAGAAAACTGTCAGTCTATGACCTTTGATTTTCTTCTTCACTCACAGCACCTCCCAACCGGCGCTTATCACTTCCGGGATTGCCAATGCCTGTCCAACGATTCCCTCTAAAACATTGCTTTTTGGTTTTCCTGAAGAACAGTATTCCGCAACGATTTCAACCTTATCGCCAACGACATCGCCGCTTTCCAGATGATTCAGATACAGCGTTTTGCAGGAATTGCTATCAATCAGCAACAAACGGATTTCCTGTTCTGCATCCGCCTGACAAAGGACCGAAATACGATATTGCATTTCGGACTCATCCCCGACAATGATTGGATTCAGCTTTCTCGCAAGGGGGCGCAGGATCAAATTGGAGCCAATCAGAATCCCGGCAGCGGTAATTGCCATTGCATACATTCCCGTGCTCGCAAGAATACCAATGGCAGCTGTGCACCAAAGCGTGGCTGCCGTATTCATTCCCCGCACCGAACCGCTGTCCTTGAAGATCACGCCGCTGCATAAAAAGCCCACGCCGGATATAATGCTGCTCCCGACACGGAACACCTGATCTGAGCCATAGAGCATGGGAAATAACGTGAAGAAACTGGTTCCCATGCAGATCAGAACGTTGATGCGGATGCCTGCCGGATGTCCGGTGAGCTGCCGCTCCAATCCAATCAGAAAGCCAAGCGCCAGGGAGAGGGAAATTCTTAAAACAAAATCGGTGTAAATCACGCGAATCGCCTCCCTTCGACCACTTACAGAATACAAAAATCGCAAGGAGAATCACATGGCTAAAACCTTGCGATTTCCTTGCGATTTTGCAAGAATTTAGGCGGGCTGAGTTTGGCACGCCTGTGTTATAGTTGGTCATTAAACTTGTATCCGATGCCCCAGATGGTCAGAATGTACTTCGGAGCATCCGGGTCAGGCTCTATCTTCTTGCGCAGCTTGCGGATAAACGCCATGATGTTGCTGTCATCCAGCAGGTAGGTGTTGTCCCATACCGCCTGATAGATCTGCTCCTTGGTAAATACCTCTCCGCGGTTGCGGGCAAGGAAGTACAGGATGTCAAACTCCTTTGGCGTCAACGGGACTTCCTTTTCGGTACGGGTCACCTTCCGCAGTCTGGGATAGATGGCAAGCTCACCGCAGATGATGGTATCCTTTGAAGGAAGAATCGCCCCCTCCGTCCCCAATTCCAGCATGAGGGCTGTGACCTTTCCGCTCATCAGATCCTCTACGCCTTCCAGCAGTTCCTCTGTTCCAACAGTTTCCGGCGCTGAGGAGCGGAGCTTCTCATAGAGCCATTTTGCAAGAGAGGAATCCAAACTGACAAAGCCAATATCTTTTTTCATGATAGATTCCTCCTTTCTCAGAATGCCTCATGATATTTTTTGAAATACCAATCCTTTGCAAGGGAAACCAGCAGCAGATACAGCGCGACCGTGCCAAGCAGAAATGCAAAGTAGGAGATGGGCAGCACGGTAAGGCCGATGACCTGTCCCACGGGCGTAAAGGTCAGGCCGGTAAAGAACAGGATCCCCAATATGGTAACAAGCATCACCGGGAAGGATGGCTTGCTTTGCAGCAGCGGCACTTTTTTTGTTCGCAGCAGATGCAATATCAGCACCTGCGTCCACATAGATTCCACAAACCAGCCTGTTTGAAACAGGGCGATAAATTTCGCCTGCTCCGCCGCTGAAAGTGCTCCGAAGCTGCCGCCGCAGACGGTAGGGCAGAGGACGAAAAACAAAAACGCGAAGGTAACGAGGTCAAAAATGGAGCTGATCGGTCCGAGGAAGCGCATAAAACGGCCCAATGTCCGCCCAGACCACTCCAACGGCTTTTCAACGGCTTCACTGTCCACATTGTCCCAGGGAAGAACAAGGCACAGCGTGTCATAGAGCAGGTTGAGCAGAAGCAGCTGGACGGAGGTCATCGGGAAAAACGGCAGCAGTACGCTGGCGATCACAATGGAGAAGATATTCCCGAAATTGGAGGATGCCGTGATCTTAATATACTTGGACATATTGGCGAAGGCTTTGCGCCCTTCCAGAATACCTTCCTCCAATACATTCAGATCTTTTTTCAGCAGAATGACATCGGCGCTTTCTTTGACCGCCTCCGCGGCCGTATCCACAGAGATGCCAACATCGGCTTCCACCGTAGCGGGAAGGTCATTCATGCCGTCTCCCAGGAAGCCGACTGTATGGCCGTTTTGCCGGAGCGTTTGTAGGATCTGTACCTTTTGCTTTGGGGACAGTTCCGCAAACACAGTTGTCTGCTCAATCCGCAGCGGCAGCTCATTGTCAGTGATGGAATCCAGCTCACTGCCTGTTAAGGTCTGCGAGGTATCTATTCCCAAACGGCGGCAGACGGAAACCGCCACGCTTTTCTGATCTCCGGTCAGCACCTTGACGCCCACATGGAGGGATTTGAGTTTCCCGATGGCGCCGGCGGCGCTTTTCTTTGGCGCGTCAAAGAACGCAAGGTAGCCCAGAAGGATCAATCCCTGTTCATCCTCGGCAGACAAGCAGCCCTTTTGCATCGGCTTGTAGGCAACCGCCAAAACCTTCATGCCGTCCTCCAGCATTTCATCTACCACAGCATGGACGTTGGAAAGGCCATCAGGCCCCATGGGGCTTCGCTGCCCGTGATGCTCCACATATTCGCACCGGCTGCATACCTCATCGATACTGCCCTTGACGATAAGCAGGTTTTCGCCTTGTCCTTTCACAAGAACACTGGCAAATCTGCGTTCATAATCGAAGGGCAATTCATCCAGCTTTATATGCTGCTTTGCATACATTTCAAAATAGGAGTTTTGCCCCGGCATTTCGCTGCATTTTAGGATTGCCTGATCTAAATGGTTTTTCACGCCGGTATGATACAGACTGTTCAGATAAGAATAATCCAGAACCTGCCTGCTCTCGTTGCCTAAAATATCCATATAGTATTCCAATAACACCGTATCACCGGTGAGGGTACCAGTCTTATCAACGCAGAGGACATCCATACTGCCAAAGCTCTGCATGGCGTTGATGTTCTTGACAATGGTCTGCTTTTGTCCCATGACGGCGCTGCCGCGGGCAAGACAGGCATTGATGATCATGGGGAGCATCTCCGGCGTCAGACCTACGGCTACAGACAGCGCAAACAGGAAAGCGGCGAACCAATCGCCCTTTGTCAGGCCGCAGGCAACAAATACAATGGGAATAAGAACGACCATAAAACGGATCAGCACCCATGCGATAGAGCTTGCTCCCTTGTCAAATCCGTTTTTGAGGTTGCTCTCCGCATGGGTAAATCCCCCGTAAACCGTATCCTGCCCTACCGCCAGTACCACACCTTCGCCGTTTCCGCTCATGATGGTCGAGCCCATGAAGGCAATGTCGCGATAGTCGGCATAGGTATGATACGGCTGCTGAGGGAGCGTGTCCGCACACTTTTCCACCACCGCGCTCTCGCCGGTAATGACGGATTGAGATACAAACAGATCATTCGTCGCCGTCAAACGAATGTCTGCGGGAATCCGCTCACCCGCCGATAGGCGTACCCGGTCACCGACTACCAGTTCTTCGGACGAAAGCTCCGTCCATTCCCCGTTTCTTCGTACCGAAACATGGGAGTGGATCAAGCCTGTCAGGTAATCGGAGACCCGCTTTGCGCGCATCTCCTGTACGAACCTTATTACACCGCTTACCAGCAGCATCGTCAGAATGATCGGCACCGTTGCTATATTGCTGCGGAAGGTGGAAGGCGAAAGCACATCGGTCATAAAGGAGATTGCCGCCAATATGAAAAGGATGACGGTAAAGGGGTTGACGAAGGCCCGGCGCAAACGATACCATACGGTATCCGTTGACCGTCCCGTCAGGTTGTTCTCGCCGTATTTTTTTCTGCTTTCCCTCACCTGCTCATCGGTATATCCATCCTGGTCGATGTGAAAATCCTGATAAAGAGCATTTGCGTCTATATGTGCATAGCGGAGAATCCGCTTATGGATCGAATCATTATCTCTCATTCAGCCTACCTCCCATGCCATTTGATGATTATTATAGCATACAGTAGTGCCTTTTCAGGGGTAATAATCTTGCTTTTTTCTTGTTTTTGCATTTTATGCCTTCAATAGCACACAAGTAGAAGCGGCAATTTACCGCTCCTGCTCGTGGCGTCCGGGTTTCTTTTGTTGTAGGTGGTGTGCTTGTGGCTTTTGCCGCTGTCGCTTGCGTTCCTCGGCGGCACGCAGCTCTGCTTCCTCGCCCAGCCGGTCGGAAACATCCCGCTTACTCAGAATTAAATTTATAACCATAGCCAATTACTGTTTTTATATATTCATGACCCTTGCAATATGGTTTTAGCCTTTTGCGTATTTGAAAAATTGTGTTTTCTACTGCGTGCAAATGGTTATTTGTAGGTTCATGCCAAATCTTTTCATAAATCTGTTCTTTTGTGAATGTGGTTTGAGGAGATTGCAGTAACAGATAAAGCACTTCAAATTCGTTTGTCGATAAATAAACTTCCTGCTGTTCTAGTATTACGCAATGCCGCTTAACATCAATATGTAAGGTGTGATTTGTTTGCTTTAATCCCCAAAATTTTTGTGCCAATATTCGGTCGTTTGCAATTTGTTCAAGCAGCAAGGATAATTCATTGAATTTTTTAACTTCCCTCAATTTCTTATATAGGTTGACAGTTATCGTACTCCCGTATATGTCCCTATCAAAATCAAAAATATGTGTTTCGATTGAAACAGAATCATCATTATCAAGTGTAGGGCGTGCCCCAATATGAGTAACACCATAATATCTGTTGTCACTTAAAAGAATATCTGCCACATATACCCCTGTCTTTGGCAAAAATGTATTTTTTGCTATTTCCATGTTTGCGGTAGGTGTTCCCACATGCTTTCCAATACCTCGGCCGTGTATAACGATTCCTGTTAGTGTGTAAATAGGCGCATTCGTATTTTCTTTCATTTCGCTCCTCATATAATCCCATTCATTGAAAGGATGATCAAAACACAAGTCACAATGATGAAATTTGCCAGTATAAGCAGACCGGTATGTTGCTGCCTTGCTTCTTTTTCCAAAGTAGAAATATATCCACTTTTTCTTAAAGCGGTAACTATGGGCTTATACAGTAAAAAGGTAATGGATGCATTTAACCCGCCTTTTAACAAGTTAAATGGAAGAAAGGCAGGGAGTAACAATTCCACAACCGCTTCTCTTGGATACCCCATATAAAGTGGTGTTACCAAATAGTTCCACAGCAGCATAACAATAACCGTTATTAGCCATCCCGATGCCAAACCAATCAGAGCACCAGATAATGTGTGCTTTTTTTTGTAAATAACAGATGCTGTACATGCAAAAGATAGTGTTTGTACGATATTCATAATACAACCTAATATTCCAGTATCGCTTACTGTAATCATTTCAAGGGTTGCCACAATAACAGATACGATGCAGGAAGTCATCGGCCCCCAAATAAAGCCGCCTAAAGTTACAATAACATCTGATGGATCATACTTTAAGAATAGAATAATCGGAATTCTGCCAACAACCATAGTGATATAAGTGATTGCACATAGCATCCCAATAACTGTGATTCTTTTTGTTTTACTGTTCAT
>ULZK01040448.1_pt1 | contig 11054 bp, 10 predicted proteins | sample 1963021 | NCBI WGS metagenome assembly ULZK01 (sample SAMEA4835887, study PRJEB28245) | human gut metagenome | biome: gut microbiome; material: fecal sample | place: Denmark | collected 2008 | reverse complement strand
GCCATAAGTGTTACAAAAATGCTTGACCACAACAGGGATAGGGGTACAGTTTACCGATGAGCCTACAGGAAATCTTGATTCCAGAACCAGCGCGGAGGTGATAGGACTTCTGCAGATGACCAACAGGGAGTTTAACCAGACAATTATTATGATAACCCATAATGAGGAAATTGCCCAGCAGGCAGACCGTATCATCCATCTGGAGGATGGAAGGGTAGTGGGAGGTGACATCCATGTTTCAGAATACTAATAAGGAAGTATTAAAGGAGCTGGCAAAGGATAATTACACCTCTCATAAAAGCAGAAACCGTATTGCCATTCTGGCTATTGCTCTGACTACTCTTCTGATCACAGCAGTGTGGACAGTGGGGATCAGTATGATTTCTACCATCAGTAATTATGGGGAATCTGCTCCCGGTCCGGGCTGTGAAGGCAATATCAACGGCACGGAGGAAACCCGGGATAAGCTTAAGGAGCTGCCGCAGATCCAGTGGGCGGACATGGCAAGGGAATGCAGCAGAGCCGGACTTCACAATCAGGAGTTTTCGGGAATGGACGTGCGGCTTCTGGCGCCGGATGAGTCATATTTTGAACATAATTTTGTAGAGCTGACTGAAGGCAGATTTGCACAGAATGCAGATGAAATCGTGATTTCTGATACTATGGCAGAACATCTGGGGCTTGAAAGGATTGTGGGCAGTCAGCTGGAGCTTCTGGTGATGCTCGGCACAGATGAGGAAATGGCGGAAACGCCAATAACATTTACTGTTACCGGATACTATAAAAATCCTCTGATCAATATCAGTGAGATTTATGATGAGATTTATACAGCACCTGAATTTATCGGTCAGTATAATCCTGCAATGGAAAAAATCCCTCAGAAGATTTATGTGAAGCTGAACAACCTGAATCCTCTTCTTCTGAAAACAGATGTTATGGATAAGCTGCAGGAAGCCTGCGATCTGGCAGGGGGAACCGGAATCGGAACAAAGAATACTAACAGTATGAGCAATATGCTGTTAAGTGTAGGACCGGCAGTGCTGTTTGTGTTATTTATTATTTTAAGCGGTTATTTCCTGATCTACAATGTATTTTATATTTCTGTATCCTCTGATATCCGCTGGTTTGGCATGATGAAAACCATTGGAACTACAGCAAGGCAGCTGAAGACTGTGCTGATGCAGCAGATCCGCCGTCTGGCAGTAATTGGCATTCTGATCGGAATCGTTCTTGGCTATATTGTGGGAAATCTGATCGGCCCGGGAGTAATGGCGCAGACCATGTATGCCATGTTTTATAAAGCGCCTAATGTTCTGGTGATCTTTATTCTGGGAGCTGGATTTTCCTGGTTTACCGTATATATCAGCGCATTGAAGTCTCTGAAGCTGGCCTGCCGCATCTCTCCGGTAGAGGCGGCCAGATTTGCCCCCAAAAAGAAGAAAAATCTGTTTACCATTCTTTCCTTTGCGTTAAGCGGAATGATCTTTCTGGTTTCCTGTAATGCGGCTCTGGGATTTTCCGTAGATCATATGGTGGAGCGCTATAATATGAATGATGCGCGGATTATTCATGAGGGATCAGGCTGGAGCCTGGAGGAGCCCTATAAGTCTGTTTCTGCAGAATTGCCGGATAAAATTGCAGACCTTCCTTTTGTGACGGATGTGAATGTAGTGTATCAGGCAAGAATGATGCCGGATTATGTGGAAACAACAGTGGGCAGACTTTATCTGCCGTCTCAGGCAGAGGTATCTCTGGACGGTCCGTTAAAAAATGAAATGGAATTTTTTGCAAACAGTGATAAATTTATGAGTACCTATGGAGATACGGGGCTTCAGGAACAGGCAAAGAATAATCGCTGGGGGCTGAGTGTACAAGGGATTCCTGCAGAGCTGATCCAGCAGGAACTTGCATGTGCGGGTGCTTTTGAGGGAACTGTGGATGTAGATAAATTTGCTGCAGGAGAAGGCATTATATGGTTAGCTCCGGACAGTCAGGAAGTCATGGGAAGAGATTTTAAGGACAGCGTACACCCAGGAGATGCAGCAATCATTGGATTTTATGATAATCAGGGAAATTATTCTGAAAAAGAAATGACAGTTCTGGCAGTGTGCGAAAAGCGTAGTATGTTCGGAACCAGTGATATTAGTCTTGGAAATATTATTTTGTCCGACACTTTGTTTAAAAAGCTGTACCCGGATTATGACCAGTGGATCAGCGATATTCAGATTGATACAGAGGAAGAAATTACAGAGGAACAGAATCAGCAGATCAACAGTCTTATGGCTGCGGAATACAATTCTCAGCTGAAGATGGAGTCCCGATATATGACCAGAGTGCAGATGGAAACTCAGAAACAGACGTTCCAGCTGATCGGTTTTCTGCTGGCAGGACTTCTGGGGATCATAGGAGTTTCCAATCTGGTCAATACGATCACTTCGGATGTGTTTTCCAGAAAGATAGAGCTGGCTGCAATGCAGTCCATTGGCATGACAAAGAGGCAGCTGTGGGCAATGCTTCTGAAAGATACACTGAAATTTATGAGTGTATCTGTGGTTCTTATGCTCCTGTCCGGCAGCATTATGTCCTATCTTGTAACGCAGCATGCCCTGTTTACGGGATTTAATCCGGGATTGTTCCTGACATCGGCTGCTGTTCTTATGCTTCTGGTTATTATTATCTGCATTTTTATGACCTGGCTTTTGGTAAAGGTACTGAACAAAAAATCTATTGTTGAAAGATTGAGGGAAATTGAGTAAGATAAACACAGTATTGTGTAGAATGTGCGGAAAACGGGGAGCTGGCTGTGCTCTTTGGACAGGAGAAAACAATGGATACAAAAATTTTGCTGGTAGAGGACGATACCATGCTGAATGAGGGCATTGCCTATGCTCTCCGAAAAAAGGAATATCTGGTATACAGCGCAAAAAATATTGAGGAAGCGTCAGGCTATATGAATCAGCCGGTAAGTCTGGTAATTCTGGACATCAACCTGCCGGATGGGGACGGGAGAATGTTTTTGAAACACATCCGGCAGAGTAATACGGTTCCGGTATTGCTTCTGACCGCCCGGAATACAGAGGCGGATATGCTGCAGGGATTTGACGCAGGGTGCGACGACTACGTGACAAAGCCGTTTTCTATGGCTGTGCTGCTTCGGAGGATTGAAGTGCTTCTGAAACGAGCGGAAAATACAGACAGCAGATTTTATTATTCCGGTGCGCTGGCCTATGACTTTGATGGAAAACAGCTGAGAAAGGACGGGCAGGAGGTAAAACTGACTGCCACGGAAATCCGTCTTCTGGAAGCCTTTCTGGCTCACCGGAATCAGGTGCTCACAAGAGAACAGCTGCTGGCTATGGTGTGGGATACCTATGAGAATTATGTGGATGAAAAAACACTGAATGTAAACGTGCGGAGACTAAGGGGAAAAATAGAGGACAATCCTCAGGAACCGGATCACATCAGGACAGTTTTTGGCATTGGATACAAATGGAGTGACCGGATATGAGAGACACAGTGACTGCGATGCTTTTTATTATCATCTGTCTTCTGACGGCAGCCCTTGTTTTTCTGGTATATAAATACAAAAAAATGGAAAAGATGGCAGATAAAACAATGGCTCAGATGGATGATATGCTGGAGCAGCTGATACTGGGACGGGAAGTAAAATATTTTTCCGAGAATGAAGATACCCTGCCTGGCAAATTTCAGTCCCAGGCAGGGCGCCTTTATGAGATCCACAGAGCGCAGGAGGAAAGAGAAAAGCTGCTCAGGGATCAGATCAGCAGCTCGGTCAGCGACCTGGTGCATCAGATCAATACGCCCATTGCAAATATTAAAATGTACAGCGAATTTTTAAGAGAAGATTCTCTGACAACGGAGGAATACCGGCATTTTGCAGATAATCTGGATCGTCAGGCCCGGAAACTGAGCTGGCTGGGAGAAGGCTTTGCCAAAATCTCCCGTATGGAAACAGGGATTATTTCCCTGAAGCCGGAGATTCAGCCGGTGCTTCCGGTGATCCTGGAGGCCGTGGATCAGGCAGCGTTAAAGGCGGAGCAGCACGGAAATGATATCCGGCTTAAGGGAGATCAGAAGCTGAAAGCCTGTCTGGATCGCAGATGGACGGAGGAGGTGTTTTTTAATCTTCTGGACAATGCTGTGAAATACAGTGATCCGGGAAGCGTGATTCTTGTGGAGCTTCTGGAATATGAGATGTATATTCGGATCAATGTATGCAGCCGCGGAACCAAGGTGAAGCGGGAAGAATTTGCCAGAGTATTTCAGAGATTTTACCGTGGAAAGAACGCGGAAGATCAGGAGGGAGTAGGTCTTGGCCTGTATCTTGCCCGTGAGATCATAAGAGGCCAGCGGGGCTATATGAAAGGGGAATATGACCCGGAAAAAGGCAATGTCTTCAGCGTGTTTTTGTGCCGATGAAACCAAGTAAGACCATTATAGCTGAAAAAACAATGGAAATGTCATGCACATTGGCAGATAAATTTCCAGATGGCGCAGAACTGGATGAAGTTAAGGGGCAGGGTCTTTTTTTGTATAAAATACATATACATTAATGAAATGAGAGGCCAGGAGGAAATCCTTTGAGTGGATATCGGCGTTTTGTTGCATATGTATATGAATACCAAAAAGGAAAAAAAGGAAGGAACTGCGGGTTTATCCGGGTGGAGGCAAAGGAACAGGTATGCAGAATGGAGGCGCATATTCTTTGTCCGGGCCTTACTCCTGATGTAAAGTGCGAAATCTTCGGATTCACCCGTAAGACAGGGCTGCTGGATGGAGTGCTGCTGGGATCCTGCATGACAGAAGACAGCAGAGCTGACTGCGTTTTGGAGACTGAACGGAATCATATGGGCGGAAGCGCCATGACCCTGGAGAATATGGGGGGAATGATCCTTCTTACGGAAAACGGGGCGTTTTTTGGGACAGAATGGGATGATAAACCTATTCGTCCGGAGAATTTCCGCAGAGTAAAGGAAGAAAAAACAGAGAATAAAAGCTCAGATAAAGAAATTGATCCGCAAAACAGTACCATGAACAGAGAATCATCAGAAGAGTCCGCTGAAGAAGTGAAATCAGAAGAGGAGCATGTTTTTGGGGAAACAAAATCTGAGGAAGAAATGCAGAACCCCTTAATGAAAGATGATCATAATTGCAGGGAAATGCATGATCCGGAAACTGCATCGGAAGAAAAAATACAGAGTAACCGGCAGGAAGAGATAAATGCTGAGCTGAAGAAAGATTCAGAAAATAAAATTACGGAAAGAAAACAGAAAAATCAATCAGAAGAAAACGATGTCTCAGAGATCCACCGGAATTTGGAAACAAAAAATACAGTAAAAACAGAGGAAGAGAATAACGTTTATAAGAAAATGGGAAATTCGGGCATCAGAGCCGGTGTGGAATCAGTGGAAAGTCAGCCGCAGGAAGACGATGCCTGTCAGATATCTCAGAATATGGGAATAAAAACTGCAGAAGAAGTACAGGAGGAGGCGCAGAAGGATAAAACGAGTGAAAAAAATCCTGATCCATCAGAAAATAATTTAAAACAGAAGACGATAACGGCAGATGGGGATGACATTCATACAGAGTATCTGACATCTCAATCAGTAGCTGTCTGCAATCAGGAAATGACCAAAGCAAAAGAGAAATCGCTTTCTTTCGGAGAGCCGTTCAATGCTTTTGGTGATGGAGAGATCTGCCACTGCCGCAAAATACAGCCGGCAGATCTCTGTCATTTTCATCCCAGAGACTGTGCGCTTCGGAATAATCGCTTTCTGCAGTACGGATTTTATAATTTCGGTCATTTGCTGATAGGAAAAAACAGTTCCGGACATTACATACTGGGAGTGCCCGGAGGCTATGACCAGCAGGAACGATTTATGGCAAATATGTTTGGTTTCCCGTATTTTAAAGAAAGCAGACAGATCCAGCTTCCTAAAAGCAGGGGCGGATACTGGTACCGTTTAATCAATCCCCCGAAGTTCTACTAAAGGAATGGTCTGCATCAGAATCTGGCGGAAATGTTCCAGCTCCTTATAAGAGAAGCTGCTGAATCCAGGCTGCAGAACTTCTTCGGAGTCTCTGTATGCCTGGAGATAATAGGCTTTTGCTCCGGAAAGCCATTTTCCGATAGCGACAAAATCCTGTTCGGAATGAAGCTCTTTTACCACGGTTGTACGAAATTCGTAGTCCAGGGTTCCGTTTATGAGAAAATCAACAGTTTCTTTAATGGCATCAAGATCAGGGTGAAGGAGCCCGCAAAGTGAAGGATAATTATCAGGACAGGCCTTAATATCTACGGCAGCCATCTGAATCAGCCCTTCCCCGGCAAGCTCTTTCAGAAGATCAGGACGGGTACCGTTGGTATCCAGCTTTACAGGATATCCAAGAGCGCGGATCTCTGCCAGAAATTCAGGCAGATCAGGGGAAAGGGCAGGTTCACCTCCGGTGACGCACACGCCTTCCAGGATTCCCTGACGTTTTTTTAAAAAGGATAAAACTTCTGTGACAGAGAGCTCCGGCTGTGAGGAGGGATTCAGCACCAGGCTGCTGTTCTGGCAGAACGGACAGCGGAAATTGCACCCGCCCAGAAAAATTGTGGCAGCCACCCGTCCGGGATAGTCAAGAAGAGTTGTTTTGTTTAAACCGTATATTTTCATAAAGAACCTCCGATCCTGAGATATATCATGTGATTTTATTTTAGATTTTTCGCATTGATTTTGCAATGACCATTTACTATAATAAATTCAGAAAAAGAGAGAGGCTATTGTTCTCGCAGAATTGTTCTGTAATGTATTTTGATATATCGTTAATCAGGAGAGGAGCGGCTTAAGTGACAGAAGAAGAGCGGTTTATGAAAGAAGCTATCCGGCAGGCAAAAAAAGCCCGGGCTTTGAAGGAGGTTCCCATCGGATGCGTGATCGTGTCAGAGGGAAAGATCATTGCCAGAGGGTACAACCGGAGAAATACAGATAAAAATACTCTTTCCCATGCGGAGCTGAATGCTATCAGAAAAGCAAGCAAAAAGCTTGGGGACTGGAGACTTGAGGGATGCACCATGTATGTAACGCTGGAACCCTGCCAGATGTGTGCGGGAGCTCTGGTCCAGTCAAGAATTGATGAGGTTGTGATCGGCAGTATGAATCCGAAGGCAGGGTGCGCCGGGTCGGTTCTGAACCTTCTGGAAGCGGAGGGCTTTAACCATAAGGTGAAAATTACAAAAGGAATTCTTCAGGAGGAGTGTTCTTCCATGCTTTCTGAATTTTTCCGGGAGCTGCGTCAGGAGAAGAAAATGAAAAAAGAAGAAAAAAGCTGAAGCGGTTTTTTATAAAGGCAGAGGAAAAAGATATACGGAATGAGTATTGTTCTATCGTAAGACAACGGAGAAATCCGGGAAAACTATAACAATAAGATTTAAGGAGGAATTTGCAATGCAGTTAGAAACTTTAAGAAAAGACATGGTAGCAGCTATGAAAGCAAAAGATAAGGTGACAAAAGAAGCGGTTTCTTCCCTGATTGCGGCGGCAAAAAAGGTGGCAATCGACGAGGGATGCCGGGATGATATTCCGGAAGAACTGGTAGACCGCGTAATCCTTAAGGAACTGAAAACAGTAAAAGAGCAGCTGGATACCTGTCCGGAGAACAGAGAAGACCTCAGATCAGAATATCAGGCAAGATATGACGTCATTGCAAAATATGCGCCTCAGCAGATGAGCGAGGAAGAAATCCGCGGGTATCTGGAGGATAAATTTGCAGAAGTTCTTGCAACAAAAAACAAAGGCCAGATCATGAAGGCTGTGATGGGTGATCTGAAAGGAAAGGCTGACGGAAAGCTGATCAATAAAGTGGTGGCAGACATCTGCCGGTAAATGGGAAACTGGCAAACACAAAAAAAGGAGTTCCTGCGATCTGCATGAACTCCTTAAAACATTCATTTTTTTACGCGCGCCGCACCTCGGAATGTACTCACAGACGTTACCTTTACAGCCAGCTCGGCCCAGGCGCCCTCACGGCACACAGGAGCGTCCGCTTAGTGCTGCTGCATTCCTGCCCTGACACGGTTCACGGATTCCTGTTGCGTGAGACCCAGACGTCAGCGCCGCTTATAAAGGGCAGCTCTGCAAAATACAAGCCTCAGATTGGCATCACCCCTGCTGTAGCGGATTGCAGGTACAGGGCACCGCTAACTCCCCGGCTGCGCGGAATTTAAGTATAGACGATTTTTGGAGTCTTGTCAAGTGGGACCCGGATATTATATAATGGTAAAGAAGTGAAAAGTTACTGTTCACACGGCATTATTCTGAGAAAGACTGTGAGCAGCAGCTGATGATATGACTGTCTGCCGGACATGAGAAACAGCAGGCAGGTACTGAATACTATACGAAGCGGGGTATGTCAATTATGATTAAAAGAATTGGATTGCTGACAAGCGGCGGAGACTGCCAGGCGTTAAATGCCACAATGAGGGGTGTTGTAAAGGCGTTGTCCAATGCCGTGGATAATCTGGAAGTTTATGGATTTGACGATGGATATAAAGGGCTGATCTACGGTAAATACCGAATGCTGACCGCAAAGGACTTTTCAGGAATCCTGACACAGGGAGGAACGATTCTGGGAACCTCACGCCAGCCTTTTAAACTGATGAGAGTTCCGGATGAAAAGGGGCTGGACAAGGTAGAGGCAATGAAGCAGACTTATTATAAGCTGTGCCTTGACTGTCTGGTAATTCTTGGAGGCAACGGAACCCAGAAAACAGCAAATCTTCTGAGAGAAGAGGGACTGAACGTTATTCATCTTCCAAAAACTATTGATAATGATATTTTTGGCACAGACATGACCTTTGGATTCCAGAGCGCGGTAGAGATCGCAACCAATGCCATTGACTGTATCCACACAACCGCAACCTCTCATGGACGGGTGTTTATTGTGGAGATCATGGGACATAAGGTTGGAAGTCTGACTCTTCATGCAGGACTGGCCGGCGGAGCGGACATCATTCTGATCCCGGAGATCCCATATGATATTAAAAAGGTAACAGAGGCCATTCAGAAAAGAAATAAAGCAGGCAAACGTTTTACGATTCTTGCAGTTGCCGAAGGCGCGATTTCCAAGGAAGACGCCAAGCTTCCCAAAAAGAAATACAAAGAAAAGCTGGAAGCCAGAGCAAAGAAGTATCCGTCAGTTTCCTATGAGATCGCTGACGAGATTTTTAAGGAGATCGGCAGCGAAGTGCGAGTAACTGTTCCGGGTCATATTCAGAGAGGCGGACAGCCCTGCCCTTACGACCGTGTTCTTTCCACGAGGATCGGCGCCGGCGCTGCAGAGGCGATTCTGGACGAGGAGTACGGAGTGATGATCGGTGTGGTAAACGGCAAGATCAAGCGCGTACCGCTGGCAGAATGTGCAGGAAAGCTGAAAATGGTTTCGCCGAAGGATCAGACGGTAAAGGCTGCCAAACAGATTGGAATCAGTTTTGGTGACTGACAGACCGGCACAGTAAATATACAGGATAACAATAAAGGGTGCTGCAGACTGCACTGAGGTATTCTGCAGCATCCTTTTCATGCCCCGGGGCATCAGGAGAGGAGAATGACTTATGAGCTATACTGCCCTGTACCGTAAATTCAGGCCCGATAATTTTGATGATGTAAAAGGGCAGGATCATATTGTGACAACCCTGACAAACCAGATCAAGGCGAACCGTATCGGTCATGCCTATCTGTTTTGCGGAACAAGGGGAACCGGAAAAACAACAGTGGCAAAGATTTTGGCAAAGGCAGTTAACTGCCAGAATCCGGTAAACGGAAGTCCCTGTAATGAGTGTGAGATGTGCAGGGCGATTCAGGCCGGAACATCCATGAATGTAATCGAGATCGATGCTGCTTCCAACAATGGTGTGGATAATATCCGTGAGATCCGCGAGGAAGTAACCTATCGCCCCACAGAGGGAAATTATAAGGTTTATATTATTGACGAGGTTCACATGCTTTCCACAGGCGCTTTTAACGCCCTGTTAAAAACTCTTGAGGAACCGCCTTCCTATGTGATTTTTATTCTTGCCACAACAGAAGCCCACAAGATTCCTATTACCATACTTTCCAGATGTCAGCGGTATGATTTTCACAGGATTACTATTGATACCATTGCTGCCCGGCTGACAGAGCTTCTGGAAGCGGAAGGCGTAGAGGCGGAGGAAAAAGCAGTGCGCTATGTGGCAAAGGCGGGAGACGGCTCCATGCGAGACGCGCTCAGCCTTCTGGACCAGTGTATTGCTTTTTATCTTGGACAGACTTTAACTTATGATAAGGTTCTGGAAGTTCTGGGAGCAGTGGATACCGAGGTGTTCAGTCAGCTTCTCAGGAAAGTGCTTTCCGGTGATGTAACAGGCTCCATTCATATTCTGGAGGAGTTGATCACAGGCGGGCGGGAGCTGAGCCAGTTTGTGGGAGATTTTACCTGGTATATGCGTAATCTTCTTCTGGTAAAAACTTCGGAGAACCCTGAGGATGCCATTGATGTGTCTTCAGAGAATCTGAAGCTTCTGAAAGAAGAAAGTGAAATGACAGATGTGGACACTCTTATGCGGTATATCCGTATTTTTTCAGAGCTTTCCAATCAGATACGCTTTGCCACGCAGAAAAGAGTTCTGGTGGAGATTGCGCTGATCAAGCTCTGCCGCCCTGCAATGGAAACGAATCTGGATTCTGTTCTGGACCGCATCCGTGTTCTGGAGCAGAGGATGGATGAAGCTCCTGTGCAGCAGGTGATCGTTCAGCAGGCTTCGGGCAGTGCAGGAGAGGTAAATCAGAGCGCTGTACCGGAACCGAAAAAACCCCAGAAGGCTGCTCCGGAGGATCTGCAGAAGATTGTGGCAGGCTGGAAGGTGATCGTGGGACAGACCACAGCAGCCTTTAAACAGGCTCTTTTGAAATCCATACCAAAGTATAATGGGGAAACAGGAGAACCTGTTCTGTATGTAGAGTTTCAGACTCCTCTGGGAAGAAATTATCCGGATGATTCTGATGCCTGCCGGG
>ULZK01004336.1_pt1 | contig 11147 bp, 10 predicted proteins | sample 1963021 | NCBI WGS metagenome assembly ULZK01 (sample SAMEA4835887, study PRJEB28245) | human gut metagenome | biome: gut microbiome; material: fecal sample | place: Denmark | collected 2008 | reverse complement strand
CCCTGAGCACTCAGGTCAAGCTCCACATCCGAAAGCTCATTGAGGGAAATATATCCGTATTCATCCTCCAAGAGTCCGACTACGATACCGAATAGAATCACATCTTCATCCTCCCTGTTTCCTTCAAGGATAAACCACCTTACAGAACCAAGGGCAAAAACCGCACGGCAAACAGCCTCTTTTCCCTTGCCGTCCTGAGAATAGAGCGGATAACCCTCCAGAGCTTCCGCCAGTTGTGTTGTCATCAATCTGCACATATCAGTTAAAAATTAAAAGATTGTTTGATACTCATTCTTTTTGTTCGCATAACACTTGATTTTGAAGTTCCAGTTCTTTTCCCTCCAGTAAAGCTAATTGAGCTTCATGGCCGGGATAAACCGTTTTATGTGCATCCGTGACTGCGGACTAAAGGGAGAAAAAGACAAGTGTGAAGTCAGAGAATGCAGACGGAATACCCAAATTTTTGAGGTATGAGAAAATTTGCGGAAGGCTGCCGTCAAGTCCTCCGACTGAAAGCGCAAGCGTCACTTGGCGTTTCTCCAGTCCGCAGTACCTTTGCACATAAGAAACGGCTCCGGCTATGACGCACCAATGATTTTCTGATATTCAGTATTCAAAGATTTCTGAAGAGCATAGTATCCGTTTTCAGACAAACCACCGGTAACCAGTTGCCAATGTCAGAGCCTTTGAAGTGAAGAGTAGCGCAACCTTAAAGGCTCTGTCTTTGGCAACTGCCCTGATTTATCTGCATGATGGGATGAACCTGTCGGCTGAAACTTGCCTGGTATTGTAGATACGAAGCAAGTCAGCCGGTTAGTTTCCGTAGTATAAGGCAAGTTGTTCCGGCATCGCATGAAATACGAACAGTCGGAACAGCTTGCCTGTATTTTAAGACGAGTATTCAGGGATATAGGACGTTCTGGCATTGCAAGCTTTAGCCTGCATCATCGGAACGGTCTGCTTGTTTTCGTTTTCAGACGAGCCACCGGTAACCAGTTGCCAATGTCAGAGCCGTTAAAGTGAAGAGCAGCGTAACCTTAAAGGCTCTGTCTTTGGCAACTGTCCTGATTTATCTGCATGATTGTATGAATCTGTCGGTTGAAACTTGCCTGGTATCGGGATACGAAGCAAGTCAGCCGGTAAGTTTCCGTAGCATAAGGCAATTTGTTCCGGCATCGCATGAAATACGAACAGTCGGAACAGCTTGCCTGTATTTAAAGGTAAGTCTTCAAGGAAATTGGCCGTTTCGGAAGTGTAAGCTCTAGCCTGTATCAACGGAGCGGACTGTTTGTCTCCGTTTTTCAGACCATTTCTAAGTGTAATATAAGTTGTTAATGTCATATGCCTAAAATACTGTAAAGCTATTCAGTGCAGCAAGAGTCACTCAAATCTGACAACCACTTTATTCTATTGCATAAAACGCAATAGAAATGGAGATATAGCTCGAAAATATGGCTATAAATCTTACATATATACATCTTTTTATATTATTTTTGCACAAACAATTATATACTTATGGCAAAAGATATAAATCGTATTAAGGTCGTTTTAGTGGAGAAAAAACGAACTAACAAATGGCTTGCAGAAGCTTTGCAAAAAGACCCTGCTACTGTTTCAAAATGGTGTACAAACGTTTCACAACCATCAATAGAAACTTTAGTTGAGATTGCAAGAGTACTTGAGGTCGATGTTAAGGATTTATTGGTGTCTACCACCAATGACTCTGTTTATATAAAGATACCTAAAGTATGATTAAATAGTGATTCCCCGATAGATTTTCTATTATATGGTTATCACCCATGATAATGTAAGAATCATAATAATAAGAGTATGATTTTTATAGATAAAAATATCTTTAAAACATTATTCTGGTTATTAAAACGGGATGATTAAGAAAGTATTGTATGGGCTTAAATATGAATGAGAATTGGTTTGAAATAGTTGAGATATTAAGAAATACATTAGACAGTAATTACAGCAAAGCTGAATTTGTTTCTGCAGTAGAAAACTGTTTTAGAGTCCTAGGATGGAGGAAGACTAATGGCTCTTTGATTAAGAATTATAATTTACCTAATGGCTCTAATGTTGATATTGTATTGTCTAAAACTTATGGAGGAAATGTGCAATCCGATTATATTCCTGTTTTTATCCAGTGTGGAGAATTTCAGTATAATGAAACAGATAATGTAAACTTTGCAATGGATGAATTATTGACAGAGGCAGCCATATCCTTCGGTAGTTGTATTAAGTTTTTCTATCGTAATAATCAAGATATAATCCTTAGTAAAGAAATCCTATTAGAGGAAAGTAATCATGAAGGAATACAAATATCAGAATTACTTTTGTTTCAACATTTCAAAAAGTCTTTAGTTCATGACTATATAACTTCACTAAATGAAAAAAATGAGGTTTTATCTAAATTACGTTTGGATATTAAACGTATTTCAGAGGACAGGAATATACTTAAATCCATATTCTCAGATTTTCTCGTGCAACAGGGATATGACAGGGTGCTGATTGAAGAAGAAATGCGGAATCTTGAAATTGTTGTATCGCAAAAACAGCTTTGTTCTAAAGAAATGGAAAATCATTCTGCGAGTACAAAGGATACAACACGTTTCTCTTTTAATGGAAGCCAGTTTTATCCTAAAAAAAGGTTTGTTCTTGCTGTAGTAAAGCAATATGTTAAAGAACATCCTGGTATCACATATAATGAACTTGAAAGAGTGTTCCCATCGGGCATAATAAGTAAACAAAGAGGTGTCATACGTCCATTATCAATTGTACAGGAATGGATGAAAGACAATGCTGATTTGTCTTCAAGATATTTTCTTGAATCAGATGAATTAATAACACTAAATGACGGACTTCAGTATACTGTTTACAACCAATGGGGGTTGAAACAATTTAATAAATTTCTGGAAATTGCTCAGTCCATGTATATTGTAAATAGTGATAAAAAGAATAATGATGTAATAGATGATATTCCTGAACATTTACATAAATCAGTATTGCAGATTTCCAAGGAATCTTTACAATCGTTTGTTAAAAAGAAAAGTTGATGAAGAAAAATAAATTTACATTTATAGATTTGTTTGCTGGTATTGGAGGCTTTCATACTGCAATGCATAGCGTTGGAGGAAAATGTGTGTTTGCCAGTGAATGGGATAAATATGCACGAATTTCATATGAAGCTAACTATAAAGATATAGAACCTGATCTTTTCCAAAAAGATAGTTATGGGAATTATCTGTTTTTTAACAACGATATAACAGAAGCAATACCAGAAAGTATTCCTGCATTTGATGTCTGTTGTGGAGGCTTTCCTTGTCAACCCTTTTCTATTGCAGGTTTAAGACGTGGGTTTGAAGATACTCGTGGAACTTTGTTCTTTAATATAGCTAATATTGTTAAGCAAAAAATTGATTCAGGTATTCCACCAAAAGTGTTGTTCCTGGAAAATGTGAAAGGATTGAAGACTCATATGAAAGGCGAAACACTTAAAACGATTTTAGCAACATTAGATGAATTGGGGTATGCATATAACTATGATGTTTTAAATGCAAAATATTTTGGTGTACCTCAAAATAGAGAAAGATTGTTTATTGTTGCATGGTATAAAGACATTGTTAAAGCTACAACTTTTAAATTCCCCTATGGAATAGCACCTGATGGTAGTACAATATATGAAAAATCGAAAGATCTTGGAGATAAAGTAATAAAGACCAAAGTTTCAGATATTTTCGAGCCAGAAGATTCTATTGATAGTTACTATACTATTAGTGATAGGTTATGGATTGGTCATCAAGAGAGAAAGAAAAGGAACAAGGCTAACGGTAAGGGATTTGGCTATTCACTTTTTAATGAAAATAGCGTATATAGCAGTACAATATCTGCAAGATATTGGAAAGATGGTAGCGAAATTCTTATTGATCAATCTGATAAAGGATTAAATCCCAGAAAACTAACTCCAACTGAAGCAGGTCGTTTACAGGGTTATCGAATTATAGGGAATGGCTGGAAATATCCGGAAAATGCAGATAACCAAAATTATAATTCTGATAATCTGGAATTTCATATAGTTGTTCCAAGAAAGGAGGCATATCATCAGTTTGGAAATAGTGTCGCAATACCTGTTATTAAAAGATTATCAAAAGAAATTGTCGAACAATTATTAAAAATATAGGCATATGAACAAAGTGATAGATACAGAACAAGTCATTGAATCAAAACAGATTCTGAAAGATTTACATCAGGTTCTTATAGATGCAAAGAAAAGATTTACTGATGAGTTCATAGCGCAGGAGGTTAAGCTGAGTGATACATTCAAAGTTACCTTTCGTAACATGTTGAATAAAAAAAACTGTACGGTAGAATATTTCAGTTATACTACAGTTGTAAATAATACTTTTGGACAACAAATTTATATAGCTAACCAATGGTTTGTAATTGCTTCATATTTTGTTGATTTTTGTTCGGAGATGTTAAGCTATCAGAGTCTGTTCTTTAAGATTTGTGAGCGTATTGGGCTTAATCATAAAGGAATGAAAGAATATGCGACCAGATTAAAAGAGGCTCCAACTATGGAAGATAAATCCAGTTTTATGGCTACAGCATTGGAAATGCTTAATGATGATTACTCTGATGTACATGATGATAAACATAAAGTTGCAACATATCTTTGGAAATTTGTAAGTGATTATTCCTGGTGGGCGGGAAATAAAACTGTGGACAGAAATGACTTTTATTTCTCTGCGCTTCTTAATCAAATGAATGTAGTGAATGCAAGTGCTGGATATTTGGCAACAATAGCATGGTATTATTCCTGTGTTCTTTCTTTAAGGTTGTTGGTAGATAATACAGATAATTTTACTATTGACTTGAAAAAGAAAACTATAACTGTAAAACCATATAAAACAGAGCCTCAAACTGATACTAAACTTTGTGAATCAAACGAGATTTATAAAGCCAATAAAGGTATCTCTATAAGTGCGGCAAGTCTGGAAAGGTTTCAATCTATGAGTTAATTATGAAGGCAAACTGGATTATATGTGATAACCATTTGGCGCTGAAGGATGGTAACAATATTTACCATCTAAGTGCTTCAGAGATTTATTCTTTCTCTGATATGAATAGAATAGACGGAATAGAATGTGAAAGCCCTTTAGTAGATTTACCGGCTACTCGTTTCTCTAAAATAGGAGCTGCTGCAAAAATCATGTTGACCAGCAGTGTCGAAGGTGATATATATTTCAATGTTTATGCTATTCGTAAAGGTAAACAGATAACTGTAGATATTGTAAATGGATTGCTTATAGATCAGTGCATATGTGACAATATATGGTTCTATATAACAGAAACAAGCAGTATAATTCAGGAGATAATTACAAAGTCTGGAATAGTATCTTCTGGGCGTATTAATTTAAAACAGTATTTAAGCGTTATTGAACAAAGTATATTTGGTGACTTAGATGTTGTTGAGAATCATGTAGAGCAATCCGTTTTACATAAGCCAGTAGTTACAGATTCAAGTATACCAAAGGACCTTAAAGCCACATTATTCCCTTATCAAGAATCTGGATATTCATGGATAAGGACTATGTTAGAAGTAAATAACGGATGTATCCTTGGAGATGAAATGGGATTGGGGAAAACTATGCAGGTAATAACTGAAATGTTATATTTGAAAAGTCAGTTTATGACCCCAATAATCGTTGTTGCACCAATATCACTTCTTACTAACTGGCAAAGGGAATGTAAGAAGTTTGCACCGTCACTTAATGTTATAGTTCATTATGGGCCTTACAGGATAAGCAATTTTCGGGATTTTTCTGAATTTGATGTGATCATAACTTCCTATACTACTGTAATAAGTGATATTCATATGCTTAATATGATTAAGTGGAAAATGGTTGTTTTGGATGAAGCTCAAAGTATAAAGAACCCTGACAGTTCCAGAACTAGAGCCTGTAAGCAGTTGAATAGAGTAAGAAGCCTTGCGGTTTCTGGAACCCCTTTTGAAAATCATATAACGGATATATGGTCATTGGTAGACTTTATTCAGCCTGGTTTGCTTGGCACACTTAATACATTCAAGAAAAACATTACTGATGACATTGAAGGTGGTAAGAAAATTGAGCCAATACTCTCTGCACTAATGGTACGTAGACTTGTTTCAGATGTAGCTAAAGACTTGCCTGAGAAGATAGTATCTACACAGCCTCTTCGAATGTCGGAGATAGAGTGTCAACAATATTGTAATTATCTGGAAGCATTGAAGGATGGAATGGATACAGAAAATCCTTCTCTTGGAATGTTACAACAACTACGCATATATTGTACACACCCGTATGCAGTAAAGGATAGTTCTTGTAAAGATGATCCATCTGTAGTGTCGGTTAAGTATCAAAGATTTTGTGAAATTGTTGAAGAAATTATAAGTAGGAAAGAAAAAGTAATTGTTTTTACTTCATATAAACGTATGTTCGAAATATTTGAAGAGGATATACCTGTCAGGTTTGGAATTAAAATATGGTCTATAAATGGAGAGACACCAATAGAAGACAGGCAGTGTATAGTTGATAAATTCAATCATTTAGATGAACCGGCAATGCTGGTCCTTAACCCGAGGGCAGCTGGAACAGGACTTAATATAACAGGAGCGAATCACGTAATACACTATAATCTGGAGTGGAATCCCTCTCTTGAAGACCAGTCCTCAGCACGTGCATACAGACGAGGTCAAGAGAAGACTGTATTTGTTTATAGATTATATTACACTGATACAGTAGAAGAGGTTGTAAATGAAAGGATTGAAAGGAAACGTGATATTGCTTCATACGCAATTATAGGGAATGATGGTAAGAGCCAAGATAAGGCAGACATTCTTAGAGCTTTAGAATTAGTACCTTCAATAAAAAATAATTAAAAAAACATATATATGATTACGACAGTTCAACAAAAAACAGAAGAGGATTTTGAGTTACTTCCTGATCCTGAGAGAATTGTAAACGGATTAAGGGATACTGGTTACAATTTTAATACAGCAGTTGCCGATATCGTTGATAATTCAATTGCGGCAAATGCAACAAAAATCAATATAGAAGTAAACATGGATCCAAACATGCAAGTTAAAGTCTATTTTGCGGATAATGGTTGTGGAATGGATTTGGACGGTTTGAAGAATGCAATGAAATACGGTTCAAAAGAACGAATAGAGAAAAATTCTTTAGGTAAATTTGGATTAGGACTGAAAACTGCATCAACAGCATTCTGCAAACAATTCTCATTGATTTCCAGAAATTCACCTGATTCAGAATTGAGGAAGGTTCAGTGGGATTTAGATTATATAGCAAATAACGGTTCTTGGTTATTACAATTTCCTGTTATTGATTCAGATGAAGAGGATATGTTGAATATGGTAGCAGAAGGAAGTTCTGGTACTCTTCTTGTTTGGGAGAAGATAGACCGTCTGATGAAAAATTATAAGAATTTTAAGAATGCACAAAATGGGTTGAATAAAATCTTAGAAGAACTTCGATTTCATCTGTCTATGGTATTTCAACGCTATCTAGATAAAAACGATAGCCGTGCACAAAATGTTGAGATAACAGTAAATACACAATCAGTTTCTCCATGGGATCCATTTTGTACTAAAGAGAAAAATACAGAACTCTTACAGGAAGAAGATGTACCGGTTGATATGCCAGATGGTACACAGCTTAAATTCCATATTGCAGCTTATATTATTCCCAAAAAAGGAGAATATTCCAGCATAGAGGCTGAGAAATCTGCCCGTGGTAGTAATGATTTTCAAGGAATTTATGTTTATAGAGAAAATCGTTTGATACACAGTGGAGATTGGTTCAGCCTTTTGAAGAAAGAACCACACTATTCATTACTGAGAGTTGATTTTTCATTCGATTATACACTTGATGAACTACTTAGTATCGATATTAAAAAGTCCCGTATTCTTCTAATAGGAGAATTGGCAAGCTTTATAATGAAATTTTTAGGAGCACCCAGACGTGAAGCTGAAAAAAGATACAGAGATACGGAGAATAAAAATGTTCATAATACTGGTAGAGGTGCGCACATCTCATCCAATCAAAATATTGACAGTAAAGCTCCCGAACTAGAAGGTTCAACTATTACTCCTATTGATGATGAAAGTGCTGAAATAGTTAATAGCAATGGTAAGTTTACCAAAGCTATATCAATTCTTCATAATGTAAATCCTCAGGAGAATCGTGTTATACCAGTTAAAACCATTGAGGGTAATGCATTATGGGAGCCTGCACTTGCTGATGGAAAACATGCTGTTAATATCAATGAAAGCCATCCATTCTATAAAAAAATATATGGACCTTATTTAGCTCAAAATTTAGTTGTTGAAGGTCTTGATGATCTGTTATGGGCACTTGCAGAGGCTGAAAATACGACAGTATCACAGTCATCAATCGAGAACTACGAAGATATGAGATATACAGTATCTAGAATTTTAAAGAGGCTTGTAGCAGATTTACCTGATCCTGAACTCCCAATAGAAGAATAATATGGAAGAGCTGTGTCTTAAACTAAAACAAGATTTAGAGAACTACTTTTCAATGCCATTTGAAATACAACCTGTCTTTAAAGATGGAGAGGTACATTATGTGTGTTCTCCTTATAATGAAGACCAGATGTATTTCAGTGTAGAAGTTTATATACACAATAAAATCAGGCTAGTTATTGAAATATACCCACAAAAACACGGTGGGTATATTCTCAATGAAATGGCTCATGCACCAGAAGAAAAGCAATCTACTTTCTTTTCGTATAAACAGATGCTTGTGGATAAAGGATTAAAATCTTGTTATTCAGTAAATAAATCTGATTTATTGGAAAATAAATGGCCAATTACGTGGAGAACATTTGATTTTAAAATGACTAAAATACCTATACCGGATAATGTTAATGAATGTGAGTCTATTCTTGTTGAATTGGTAAGATACAGCTTTGAATTAATATTCTCTCTTCTCACTATAACTGATATAAGTGAGGAAGAGTTCTTACAAAAAGCTGTTCAGACTGAAGGTACCATTCAAGAAATTAAATCTATTAGATACGAACGTAACCCTATTAATCGAAAACTATGTCTTTATAAAAAAGGATATACTTGTGCTGTCTGCGGTATGAATTTTCAAGATGTATATGGGGATATAGGAAAAGGATTTATAGAAGTACATCATACAACACCTGTTTCTAAAATGGGCGAAGGGTATAACTTAGATATTGAGCGAGATTTAGTACCACTTTGTTCCAATTGTCATTCTATGACTCACAGGAGGAATCCACCTTATAGTGTGGAAGAATTAAAGGAAATAATTAAACTGAAATAATCATTTATGGCAGACCGATTGACTAGAGAACAACGACATAAAAATATGTCCGCAGTTCGTAGTAAGAATACCAAGCCGGAGTTACTGGTCCGTAAGTTCTTGTTCAGCCGAGGCTTTCGCTATCGGCTTAATCATCCTCGTCTGCCGGGGCATCCTGATCTTGTATTGCGGAAATACAGAACTGTAATATTTGTAAACGGCTGTTTTTGGCATGGCCATGACGGATGCAAATATTTTGTATTACCCAAAACAAACTCTGAGTTTTGGAAGAATAAAATCCAGAAAAATAAGGAGCGTGACATAAAAGAGCAAAAAGAGCTGGCTTCCATGGGATGGCACTGCATAACAGTATGGGAATGTCAACTGAAACCAGCACTTCGTGAACAGACTTTAAAATCACTGGAGTATACGCTTAATCATATTTTTTTGAGTGACAGAAGGGTAAAACCTTATGAGGATTATGAGAGTGAGCATTTGTTGGCTGCTGAACCTGATTGTGACTGATAAATGTCTGTTAAGAAGAAAGTCTAAATATAGTATCTGAAACTTCACAGATGACTATATTTAGACTTTTATTTATTTGGTTGTATATATAGAAATTATCGGCCTGGATTTATGAGGTTGATCTTTCGGTGTCTCCTGAATAGTTCCTGACTGCATAGAGTAAAGCCAGGCCTTATTCTCCTTTTGCCCTTCCACTTCAGTAGAAGACCATAACCAGCATTCACCAGGATTCAGATTAATCGAAGTTCCACCGACTTCGGTTATACACTTATTAATCTGATGCCGGACAGCGAACAGATAAGAGAGTTGCCGGACAGAAGGAATATATGCCGATTGCCCATAACTCCACAAATCAAAAGTCCTGATAGCCATCGGTGACTTGACTTCATCGTTATTGAACAAAGAATAGGTGTTCTCATTTCCGTCCTCGTCAGTCAATGATGCAGAAGTACCCTGGTCAATCCCAAGACTGTCGGCAAAAGCCAGCGGTTCAATATCATGAATGTAAACTGCATAACCAAGATTGTCAGCTTCAGCACTACGGTTTACATGGAAAACTATGGCAACAGCTTCTTTGTCAGATTGCTTGAATTTGTCCATGGACAATATATTGCCGTCCGAACAAACCACATTGCCGACTTGGAGGGAAGATAAAAGACCGTCATCTTCTTCATGCTCACAATGACAGGAAGTGAGCATCAGCCCACTCCATGCCAGAATCGGTAATAAAAATCTTTTCAGCTTCATAACAGTGGAATTTCAAATGATCTGATTACACATTGCGCTTCCTTGTCCATAATGAACCAGTATTCAGAACGGTATGGCTGTCCGTCAGAATCAGTGGCTTCATATTCTATCTTTACCTTCCAGCCGCTGAACGGCTTGCGTTCCTGACTGGCTTCATCACCAGCAGGCTTCAGTTCCTCCGTAACCATCAGAGAGCGGAGTGCCGTCATGGCATCCATCTGACGTTTCATCTGTCCGGACATCCCGTGACATTCTGAATCCGGATTATCAAAATCCGTATCCTCCATAAACCTGCGGCTGATTTTCATCATGGCCACAGAAAGAGCCATCTTCTCCTTCATGGTAACATACTCACGGCCAAATACAGAATCCGGTTTGCTGATACCCACAATCTTTACAGCTTCTGGGTTATCCACCGAAGCCATCAGTGCCTTTCTTGCCATATCCTGAGCCTTATTCTCGCTGTTGCCGGAACAGGCACTTCCCATTCCGAGCAGAACTGCCACTGCAGGCAGT
>ULZK01040492.1_pt1 | contig 11180 bp, 9 predicted proteins | sample 1963021 | NCBI WGS metagenome assembly ULZK01 (sample SAMEA4835887, study PRJEB28245) | human gut metagenome | biome: gut microbiome; material: fecal sample | place: Denmark | collected 2008 | reverse complement strand
GCCGTCAACATGTGAAATAGCTGAACCTGACGAAGTGGGAGTTGCCGCAAAAGAATACGGAACAGCTACGTTTGAAGCCTGAACTGCAAAGTTGTGAGCCGTTACTGCGTCCGCCGTAAGAGCATCAGCAGACGGTCCTGTCGGACCAGTGGGACCTGTTGGACCTGTCGGACCAGTGGGACCCGTTGCACCTGTGGGACCCGTTGCGCCTGTAGCGCCAGTGGGACCTGTTGCGCCAGTGGGACCTGTTGCACCTGTAGCGCCTGTTGCTCCTGTGGCGCCGTCTGCACCATCTGCGCCGTCTGCGCCTGATGAACCCGTGGGTCCTGTGGGTCCTGTGGCTCCTGTAGCACCTGTGGCTCCGGTTACACCAGTAGGACCTGTTGCGCCTGCGGCGCCGTCTGCACCAGATGCGCCCGTGGGGCCTGTTGCTCCTGTGGGGCCTGTTACACCTGTAGGACCTGTTGCACCCGTTGCGCCGTCTGCGCCTGATGCACCCGTAGAACCTGTGGCACCGGTTACGCCTGTAGGACCTGTTGCGCCTGTAGTACCGGTTGCACCTGTAGGACCGGTTGCACCTCTATCTCCGGGAAGTCCGATGGGACCTTGCGATCCGACGGGACCCTGAGCACCGGTAGGCCCTGTTGGGCCAGCGGGTCCTGTAGGGCCTGTAGCACCTGTGGCTCCGGTATTTCCTTTAAGTCCCATCATTCCGGTTGCACCTGTTGCACCCGTAGCGCCTGTTGCCCCTGTCGGTCCTGTAGGACCGCCTGCAGGGCCAGTAGGGCCCGTGGGACCGGTTGGACCCGTTGCGCCTGTATCGCCTTTACAGCAGATGCTGCATGAGCATTTATCATCATTTTTGCAGCAGCATACGGCATCTCTGTCAAAACCTTTATAATGAGTCATATATCTTAATCCACCCTGAATTTTCAATATAGATACAGATTAGTGTATCCGTTACCATTATATTTTGAAAATCAGTTTACGTTACCCGAAAGAGAACTAAAATATTTTTTATTATATAAATATTCTTCGGCATCGGGTCTATATTTCCCTGCTATCTCGTTATAATATTCAGCCTGTTTTGTGTCTCCGAGTCTGTCATAACATACTGTTAACTGAATAGCGGGAATAAAGCCGTATGACGAATAATCAACAAAAGCGCCGCTGTGCGTATCAGGCTCCGATGAAAGCGCAAGAGAGTACCAGTAAGCCGCAGTTGAAAACTCGCCCTGTTCAAGAAAGATCTTACCTATTTCACAGCATATTTCAGCGCGTGGCTGAGAATAATGAAACGAACGGAAAAGCGCTTCAAGAGCATACCTGTCTCCCTTTGTTTTTCTTAGGCAGTAAGAAAGAATTTTACATGCCTCTATATTATTTTCAATCCATCCCCTGCCCTCTTCGAGAAATTCCGTAAGTTTTGATGCGGCAAGTGAATAATGCGAATGATAATAAAGCTCTCTGCCGAAATAGAATTTATCGCGCGCGGAGAAAGGCTCGCCTAATTTTTCCTGTTTTAAATAAATATTTAAATTTCTCTCAGAATAATGCTTTTTTATGCTCTTATGAGTAACTGCGGCATCATAATAAACAACATTTCCTCCGTACTCAACAGCCTCATGCACTCTGCCGTGCCATTTGAAGTCCCTGCTGCGTTTTAAAATTCTTTCACGGTAGAATGAAAACAGCGGCTTGGAATTTTTATCAAATGACGTATTATAGGGCAACATAATAACGTCCTCTTTACCGCTTAAATTCTTTTTAAGCTGTTTAAGTTTATCAAGATTGCTTTCAAGAATTACATCATCTGCATCAAGCCACATAACATAATCGCAGGACGCTTTGGAAAAAGAATAATTACGCGCCGCCGAAAAATCATCACACCACTCAAAGCTTAATATCTTGTCTGTGTATTTTGCGGCTATATTTATGGTTTCATCAGTGCTGCCCGTATCTATTATAACTATCTCGTCAAAAAATCCTTTGACGCTTTCAAGACAGCGCGCCAAGGTTTTTTCTTCATTTTTGACTATCATACAAAGGCTTATAGTCTGCAAATTTATCACCCATGACTATAATATGAGAAAAAAATAAAAGCGGAATTAAAACCGTAAAGATTTTAATTCCGCTGATTGATACTGATTATTTGTCTTCGCCCATAAGCTGTTTCCAATGAATCTTGCAATACTCCTTGCCGTCAATAGGAGGATAATCTTCGTCATCTACCTTTGCAGCATTATAGCAGTCATATTCTTCGTTATATTCGCATCTATGAACATCTTCGCCGCCCTCGCTGAGGCCCGGTATAAACGAATAAAGGAAAATTCCGAAAACGGCAACAGCTATAACAGCCGCGCCCGCTCTGCCTGAAGTCCATTTTAAAAATTTGATTTTTGCAAGGTCTATCTTATCCAGTGCAGTAAAAGGCTTAACATTGGAAATAAGATACATCAGACCCTTCATGATGAAATAGCCGGCAACACCGGAAAGGGTGCCGATTATCATACCGCCGAGAACATCGGTAGGATAATGAACCATCAGATATACACGGCTTCCCATTGTGCACGCTGCAATAGCGGGGAAAATCCATGCAATTTTCTTTTTGCCTTCAGACCTGAAAACAAGAGCCATAGATACTGCTACCTCAAAAGCCGCAGTTGTATGACCGCTTGGGAATGAATAATCAGACTCGCTCAGCGCACCGGCTCCTAAATACGCCTGCCAGTAAAATTCAACATCCTGCAGTGTATTATACGGTCTGATTCTTAAAACGGCAGGCTTTGCTATTACATTTGTAACAAGAGTGCCGACAATGATTGCAAAAACAAGTGCAAAGCCGTATTTTCTCGTCTTTTTAAAAAGCATAAGCACAACGCCGAGAACAACCATTGGAATAACAAAAGCCTCATCACCGAAAGAAGTGAAAAGCTTTGCAACAACAGTTAAAAATGAATTCTGAATATCCGCGAAGAAACGGAATACGGCGATGTCAAAATTATAAAACAACTTATCAATTGAATCGCCTATGGTAAGAAGCATAAAATCCATAAGGAAACCTCCGTAAACTTAATAACATAATATTACCAAACGAAAGCTTAGATTTCAAGTGCGGATTTGCGGATTTGTTACAAGTTATTAACATATAATCAATAATTGTATGATAACTTAATGGAAATTAAATTTCAAAGGGAGAAATATGATAACTAATCCTTACAAGGTGCTGGGAGTACCGGACGGGGCGTCAGAAGAAGAGTGCGCAAAGGCATACAAAAAGCTGGCAAAAAAATACCACCCCGACCTCAATCCTAACGACAAACATGCCGCCGAAAAAATGGCGGAAATAAACGCGGCGTTTGACCAAATCAAAAGCGGCGCGGCTAAGCAGGGCGGAAGCACATACTCCTCTTCCCGCAGAAGCCGTTCAGGTTCATCGGCGCCCGACTATTATACCTCTATAGCGCAGTTCATCAACAACAGGCAATTTACGCAGGCACTTAATTTGCTTAATAACATTGAAGATAGAACTGCTCAGTGGTATTATCTTTCAGCGCTGGCAAACTACGGAGCCGGAAGAAGAGAAATATCGCTTTCTCACATACAGCAGGCTTGTGCAATGGCTCCTGAGAACTACACTTACCGTGCAACTTATGACAGGATAAGAATGAGCGCTCAGGGAGGGTTTGTAAATCCGTTCGGCGGATTTGCTGAATTTGAAGATGATTTCGGTAACTCAACACACGAAAGACGAGCTTACAATGTAAAGAGCGGAGGCTGCCTTTCCAGAATTTTCAAATTCATCCTGCTGCTTATAGTTGTCAGACTTATTTTTTATCTTTTAACGCTTGCTTTCAGCGCAGGAAGCGGGCACAGCGGAAACAACTACAATCCTTCGCCGGAACCGCAGACGGGTTACAGCGAGGAATACACAACGGAATACGGTGACAGCGGCGATTCATCAGTTTATTTTGGTGAAAGAACAGGAGATTCACAGTATTACTGATAACTATTCTCTATTATTACAAGTCGAAAGGACAATGCATTTAAATGAAAAAGTTTTTTACGGACTTAGCGGTTAAATTTCAAAGATTTATGTATGGTAGATACGGAATCGATCAGCTTTACAGAGCATTGCTTTGGTTTTATCTTGCGGCTATCATTCTTGCGATGATACTCGGCAGAGCTGTTGACGGAATATTTTATATAATATTCTCTGCAGTTGCGTGGGGACTTTTTATTTTTGCATTTTTAAGAGTGTTTTCAAAGAAAACAGAAAACAGAAGAAAAGAAAACGAAAACTGGCTGAAGTTTGCGGGAATATTTAAAAAGAAATTCAAAGATCTCGGAAACAGGTGGAAATTCAGAAAAACACATGTTTTCAGAACCTGCCCGCAATGCAAAGCCGTTTTGAGAATGAAAAGAGTAAAAGGAAAGCATGCAGTAGTATGCCCTCACTGCTCAAAAAAGTTTGAGTTCAGAGTACTTTTCTGACATAATTGAAATTCAATCTTTTTTGTGTTAATATATGTGCATGAGGTGAGAGTATTATGCATATAAAGGAGAGTGCCGAAAACTATCTTGAAACGATACTTGTAATACACAACGAAAAGGGATATTGCAGATGTATCGACATAAGCAACAAAATGGGATTTTCCAAGCCTTCCGTTTCGGTATATATGAAGAATTTGAGGGAGGACGGATATGTATCCATTGACAATAACGGCGATATTACGCTGACTGACAAAGGCCGTGAAATTGCCGAAAAAATATATGAGAGGCACAATGTCATAGCAGGATTTCTTATGCAGCTGGGCACAAGTGAAGAAACGGCGTATCAGGATTCCTGTAAAATAGAACATGACATCAGCGAGGAGAGTTTTCAGCTTATAAAAGCTCAGTATTATAAAAACAAAAAAGACTAAATAAAGCGTTATAAAAAGTCCCGGAATATATTATCCGGGACTTTTATTTTCGTCTGCAAATATCACAGTTTAACAGAGATGCAAATAATTTTGTTTTTGTGCTTTTTATGTAGTTTTAATCAAATAATATTGCTTCTATGGAATTTATTATAAATTGACAGACTTCATCTCCTTGTATAAAATAGAATTAGATAAGTTTACCTAATTTAGCTTATCTGAAAGTAATTCACATTATAGGGCTGTTATTGCAGCCGAAAGCACCGCAGTATCGCAGTCGGTAATTGATACAAACAGCTACAATCTTGTATTTACTCAAATGCCTAAATCGGCATATGACACAAAAGTATCGGCAAGAGCATACGCCGTTATCAACGGTCAGGTATATTATTCAGAAATAAAGACTTACTGTGTAAACGATGTGATAACAAGCATTATGAATGATGACGAAATAAGTCAGGAAATAAAAGACAATATTAAAACCGCATTTAATATTTAGAAAGGAGAAAACGCCATGAAAGAAAAGTATCTGAAGCCGTATGCTGAAATTGAAACTTTCCGCTTTGAGGATGTTATATCAACGAGCGACGGCAGTGATATCAGGGACGATGACAATCCTGTTGAATGGCCCTGGTCATAACATAATATAACAAGCTATAAGCTAAAGAGGTCTGAGCACTGCTCAGGCCTCTTTTTTTTGGAATATTGTATTACTTGTTTAAATCATCGGAAACCTGAAGAGGAGCGCTGAAATCGCTGTATAAGCGGCTTCCCTCATAGTATTTCCATACTCTAACTCTGAAATAATAATCGGAAACATCACCGTCAACAGAAATCTTTTTGGTAGTTGAACCGCTGCCGGATATAAATTCGCCTTCAACATTCTGAGTGAAATTCTCATCAGTTGCCCACTGTATATAATATCCGTGGGACGCTTCAACCGACCAAGAAGCCTTAACCGTGCTGTCATCAACAGCACTTACCTCAAACTCGCGTACGGGAGAAGGAGCGGCGCATATATGATAAATTGAAGAAACAGAGCATTTTTCATTATACGCAACTACCATTACATCATACTCCCAAGCAGGGGTAAGATCGGTGAATATAAATCTTGCTTCCGTTACATCACCCTTGAAATATTTAGTATTACCAGAAACGATATATACTTTGTATCCGTCAGCGCCATCTACTTTATCCCACTCAAGATAGAGATTTTTGCCGCCTGCACCGCGGGCATAAACATTATATCCTTTAGGTGCGGAAAGTTTATCACCTATAAACTGAGCTGCACTGAAATCGCCGTACAGTTTCGCGTCTTTATACCATTTCCATGCTCTAATACGAACATAATAATCTTTGATATTTCCAGGAAGATCAAGATTGCAGGAAGTACCAGAAACATACTCTCCGCCTACATTTTTGGTAAATTTCTCGTCAGTAGCCCACTGCACGTAATAACCGTGTGACGCAGTTTGGCTCCATGTGAGCTTTGCAGTGCCGGATGACTGAAGAGAAACGCTGAAATTCTCTACCGGAGCAGGCGCCGCGCAAACATGGTAAACTGCTGACGCTTCTTTGCCTTTATCATTATACGCAACTACTTTTACATCATATTCCCACGCAGGAACGAGATCGGTAAAGGTAAATTTGCTTTCGGTTGTATCGCCTTTGAAGTAGCTGTCACTGCCGGAAACTATATACACCTTATATCCGTCAGCATTTTTAACGTCTTTCCAGTCAAGATAAAGATCCGTGCCGCCGTCTCCCCTTGCGTAAACGCTAAAGTTGGATGGTGCGGTCAGCAATCCTTCAAGACTGTAAGGGCTTGAGAAATCTCCGAACACGCGTGCATTGTTATAATACTTGAACGCTCTTACACGCACATAGAAATTATCCGCTCCGGACGGCAGTTTTACCGTATAGCTTGTGTTTGCACTGCCTTCAATATATGCGCCTGAAACATTAGAATTGAAATTACGGTCTGTTGACCACTGAATATAATATCCGTGGCAAGCAGCTGTCTTCCAAGATATATTGGCGGTAGTATTATCGTTTTTAAGCACTGCACTGATGCCGCTTACAGGAACAGGAGCGGCGCAGATGCGGTATGTTGAACTTGCAGAAGTTCTGGAAGCGTTATAAGCCTCAACAACAACGTCATACTCCCAAGCTGGAGTGAGATCGGTAAAGGTGAACTTTGTTTGAGTTGTAGTGCCCTTTAATGTTTTGTTTGAACCTGAAACAATGTAAACCTTATATCCTTGAGCGCCGTCTGATTTAGACCAGCTGAGATAAACAGCCTTGCCGCCGTTTCCTCTTGCATATACATTTAAGCCATACGGTCTGAACAGACTGTCTTTAGTTGAAAGAGTCTGTGAATAGCCGCCGACTATCTGCTCTGAGCCGTAGCTTCTGCATGAACGGATTCTTACGTAATAATTTTTGCTGTACTGATCGGTTTTAAACTCACAATAGTTTTTGCCTGCATCAACAAATATGCCGCCTGTGTTTTTGGTAAACGCACTGTCTGTTGCATACTGAATATAATAACCGACACCTGATTTTGCCGTCCATGTAGCCCTTATAACATTAGACGATACGGCGTTTACATAAAAGTTAGCCGGAGCCGCAGTTGATGAATACGTTGTATAAGTAGTCTTTGAGCTTACATTTGAGGACGAACCTTTATATGCTTCAATAGCGAATGTATATTTAGTATCCGCCTTAGTGGTAACTCTGTAATTACCGCTCATACCGCCCTCAAGAGTGGCTATTTTCACCCAGTTTCCATTAGTCTGCTGATAAAGATTATAACCGTCGGCATTGAGTTTTTGCGTCCAGTTTAGAATTATCGCTGAGCCGTCCGAAGTTCTTCCGGATGCTTTGAAATTAGCAACGGCATCCGGCTTGGTTGACACAGTAACCGACGAAGAGAAATTATTTGAATACGTTCGGACATTACCCGAATAAGTAAAGCCCCTTACCCTGAAGTAGTAGCTTGCGCCCGGATCAAGCCCGCTGACCGTGCCGCTTGTTTTACCGAATACTTCTGCACTGCTCCAGCTTGAGCCGTTCTTGCTGTATTGTATCTGATAGCCCTTTGCGCCTGAAACTGCATTCCACGAAAGATTTACAGAAGTGGTTGATACTGAAGTGGAGCGCAGGTTTTTAGCCGCAGAAATAGAATTTGTATACTCATATTTTATAGAAGACTGCTCGTGATAGCTGCCGCTGACAACTCGGCTGATGCCGCTTGCAACCTTTGTGTAATGGCAGGTTGACGGGCTTTTAAATTCAACAAGCGCCGACTTAGCGCCGAGATTTTCATTAACCCAGCCGATTATATAACCCTGTGAAGTGCCGTATGAGCCGGTTTGATCCCTTGAAAGTCCATTTGTGCTTCTGAAGATATCAACGAGCGAGCCGTTTCCGAGAACAGTATTGAGCCAGCCGTGGAAATCAATATAAACATCCATTTTATATGACTTCATCAGATCACGCAAAGCGCGGCTCTCCTGCCCCTTGAATTTGCCTGAAATAAAATCGCGGTTCATATCAACATGTGAAGCAGTACATCTGCCGAAAGCCGAGGAGCCGGTTCGGAGATTGTTTTTACCGTCAATAGTGCCGTCAGGGTTGGCGCAGGGAACTATAACTATTCTGTAATCTCTCAGCTCTGAGGGATAGTTGGAGTAATATGTAACAAGGTCATTTGCGATATTTACAAGCACTTTACCGTCATGATCGTAGTTATCCTCAAAGCCATGAACTGCAAACGTGCAGAATAAGGTCTTGCTGTTGTTTCCGTTGCCGTTTATAACATATGCCTCTAAATCTCTGCCGAGAACGCTCTTGCCGTAAACAACTTTGGTAACATTAGACTTATCCATTGCAACTTTCGCGGAAGTCTTATTCAAAGAAATACCGCTGTTTGAATAAACGTATACCGTGCAGTTTGCTCTTACGCCGTTTTCAGTAATAGCCGTAACCACTGCTTTGCCCTCTCCGCGCGCCGTAACAACGCCCGAAGAAGACACAGACACAATATTGCTGTTTGTTGTGGTATACCTGATATTAGTAGGATAAGCTCCTGAGTTGACTTTGGCATTCAGACTGAAGCTCTGCCCTTCATTAACAGATTTTACTGATGCCGAAACAGAAAGGCTTTTTGGCATAGCCTTAACATTTACCGTTATGCTCTTGCTTGAATTTCCGTCAGGCGAATACTTAATTGTGGCACTGCCTGTGCCTTTCGCCGTGATAACACCTGAAGAAGTAACGGTAGCAACAGAGGTATTTGATGAGGTGAAAGAGGGTTTAGGCGCTGTCTGCCCGTTATACATTATCACCTGAACCTGCTGTTTTGTTCCTACTGCCATCTGGCTGTTGTAATTAAGATTGTAGCTGTTTGCATCGATTACCGACTGCGATACTGCCGTGCTTTCGGCTGCAAAAGCAGTAAACGCACATACGCCAAGCGCAGTGAAAATCAGTAAGGAAAGCATTATGGAAAGAAATCTTTTTTTCATTTTGCCACGCTCCTGAAATTAAATGATATTGCTTATAGTAATTCTAACATATACTGCATGGATATTGCAACATTTATATAAAGATTGTAAAAAACATATTACAGAAATTAATTGAATTGCAACATTTTTTTACTTTATGTAAATTTTTTCTGTTAAATTCAAAAGAATTGTGCTATAATATTAATGTAGGCAAAATTTGGTAAAGCGTTATTTACATTTCGTAATAAAACAGGAGGGATAAAATGTATAAAGTAGGCGATGTATTTGTATATGGCTCAAACGGCGCATGCCAAATAACTGATATAAAAGAAGAGAAATTTGCAAGGGAAACAAAAGTATATTATATTCTTTCTCCTTTTTTTGATTCAAGAGAAACTATTTTTGTACCCGTTGACAATGAAGCTCTTACTAACAAAATGAAGGACGTGCTTTCCCGCGACGAAATAATGAAAATGATACGCTCCATTCCAAATTGCGAAAGCATTTGGGACGATAACGCCAATATCCGCCGTGAAGAGTACAAGAAGATCATAAACTCGGCAGACAGAAAAGAACTTCTGAAACTGCTCAAAACTCTGCACGAAAAGAAGTCTTCGCTTGAAGGCACGGGAAAGAACCTTTCTGTTTCAGATGAAAAATACTACAGAAAGGCGCAAAGCATAATCCACAGTGAAATAGCAATGGTGCTTGAACTTGAGATGAAAGAAGTTGAGCACTTTATTGAAACCGTGCTTGAAGCCGCGTAAAACATGTAACATTTATCTGTGAATATGATATTATAAGATTAAGTAATTACTAATATTAAATTATTGAGGTGGCAGAATGGCTTTTTTTACGCCTGTTTTGAACTTTTTCTGGAAGCAAAATGAAAAAAACGATTTCAAAAGAATAAGCATGCAGACGCCCGCATCAGGAGTTAAGCAAAAAAACAATCTTCCCTATCTGGCAGATGATTTAGAGGAACACACCCTTGATATTTATTTTCCCGAAAACGCAGCAGGAAAACTTCCCGTTATTGTTGACATACACGGCGGCGGATGGATGGCAGGCAGCAAGGAAATAAACAAAAACTACTGCCTTGACCTTGCATCACGCGGATACTGTGTTTTCAACTTAAACTACCGCCTTGCGGGAAAATACAGATTCAAGGATCAGGTAGAAGATATTTTTGCGGCGCTTGAATGGATATACAACGCTGCTGAAAACTATCCTGCCGATCTTAACAACTGTTTTCTGACAGGAGATTCAGCAGGCGGACATTTGGCTTTCTGCGTAGCCGCCATATCAGGCTCGTTTATTTTAAGGCAGGACTTTTGTATAAGTAATCCCCTTATAAAATTCAGAGCAGTCGGTGCGGTATCCCCAGCGGCAGATCTTATAAGCCCTAATCTGATAATGAATATCAATGTACCGGAACTCCTTGGCTCTGATTACAGAAAAAGTCAATATTTAAAATACATGGATATTGATAAGATAGGCATTAAAAATATGCCTCCGTTCTATATTGTCACCTCTTCGGGAGATTTTCTGCACAGCCATTCCTATAAAATGAAAAGAACGCTTGACAGGCTCCATGTTGAAAACCTGCTGCATGACTTTAAAGGAAAATACACCGGCAGAAAGCTGCCTCATGTATTTTCTGTGCTTGACCCGAGCCCGTCATATTCCAAAGAATGTATTGAAGAAATGCTTGGATTTTTTGAGGAACATTCAGATAAAAAAGCAATTG
>ULZK01031997.1_pt1 | contig 11235 bp, 7 predicted proteins | sample 1963021 | NCBI WGS metagenome assembly ULZK01 (sample SAMEA4835887, study PRJEB28245) | human gut metagenome | biome: gut microbiome; material: fecal sample | place: Denmark | collected 2008 | reverse complement strand
GTCTGTAGTTTGTCTAATGAATTAAATAGTAATTTAATACTGAGATTCTTCTTTGATAATTGCGGCAAATTCCTCCACGCTCATTGCGCCAAGTTCTGGGCTGTCATTCTCATCAATAAGATCTCTCTTACGAACAGAAACCGTTCCTGCGCTCTGCTCTTTTTCTCCGAGAATAAGCATATAAGGAACTTTCTGGAGCTGTGCCTGTCTGATTTTATAGCCAAGTTTCTCATCGCGGTCATCGACTTCTACACGAACGCCGCTTGCTTTGAGTGCTTCAGCAACCTGTTTTGCGTAATCTGCAAATTTGTCGGATACAGGAAGAACTTTTGCCTGTACCGGTGCTAACCATGTTGGGAACTTTCCTGCATAATGTTCAATTAAGATTCCGATAAATCGCTCAATAGAACCAAATACAACACGGTGAATCATGATTGGACGATGTTTTTCTCCGTCTGCTCCAATATATTCTGCCTCAAATCTCTGTGGAAGCTGGAAGTCAAGCTGGATTGTTCCGCACTGCCATGTTCTTCCGATAGAATCCTGTAAATGGAAGTCAAGTTTTGGACCATAGAATGCGCCGTCTCCCTCATTTACTTCGTAAGGAATATTCATGGCTTTGATTGCATTTTCCAATGCATTTGTTGCTACTTCCCACTCTTCTTCTGTTCCCATGCTATCATCTGGACGAGTGGATAATTCTACATGATAAGTAAATCCAAATTTCTTATATACTTCATCAATCAATTTTACGACTTTCTGGATTTCATTTTCAATCTGCGCCTCTGTCATAAAGATATGGGCATCGTCCTGTGTAAAGCATCTTACACGCATCAGTCCATGAAGCTGTCCGGACTTTTCGTGACGGTGCACAAGGCCAAGTTCCCCAAGACGAAGTGGAAGTTCTTTGTAAGAACGAGGCTCCATCTTATAAACAAGCATTCCACCTGGACAGTTCATTGGTTTTACAGCAAAATCCATGTCGTCAATTACTGTTGTGTACATATTTTCTCTGTAATGATCCCAGTGTCCTGATGTTTCCCAAAGCTGTCTGTTTAAAAGGATTGGTGTGGAGATTTCTTCGTATCCTTCTCTTGTATGCATCTTTCTCCAGTAATCAATCAGAGTATTTTTCAGAATCATTCCCTTTGGTAAGAAGAATGGGAATCCCGGACCTTCTTCCATGATGGTAAATAATCCAAGTTCTTTTCCAAGCTTTCTGTGATCTCTCTTCTTTGCCTCTTCGAGCATATTCAGATAATCTTTTAACTCAGCAGCTTTTGGGAAAGAAATTCCATAAATTCTTGTAAGCATTTTGTTCTTTTCATCGCCGCGCCAGTACGCACCTGCTGTAGAAAGGAGCTTAATTGCCTTGATTACACAAGTATTGGATACATGAGGGCCTGCACAGAATTCTTCGTAGTCACCCTGTTTATAAAATGTGATTGTCTCTCCTTCTGGAAGTTCCTCAATCATTTCTACTTTGTAATCTTCCTGTCTTTCTTTCATGTAATCTAAGGCTTTTTCTTTTGTAACCTCAAATACTTCTAATGGCAGAGACTGCTTTACAATCTTCTTCATTTCTTTTTCGATTGCTGCAAGATTTTCCTCTGTAAATGGGAAAGAGAAATCAAAATCATAGTAAAATCCATTATCGATTGCTGGTCCAATCGCACATTTCGTATCTGGATATAATCTCTTTACTGCCTGTGCCAATACATGGGCGCTTGTGTGCCAAAACGCTTCTTTTACTTCTTTTTCTTCAAAATTACCTTCGATTACCTGTCCATTTTTTTCGAGAACTTTCATTTCTTTTTACCTCCAAAATAAGAATGAATCTGATTTGGGAACGTTAATAGTAATGAATATAGACCGCTGCAGCTTACAACTAAAACATATTTGATTAAAAAGTCTACATGTCTTACTTTTAATTTATATCAAAAAAGCACCCACAGATTACAGCATAACTATAATCTAAGGGTGCATTAAATACACGGTTCCACCTTATAATTTCACTTCAGATTCTCTAAATTAAATCCTATCCCTTAACGCAGGCATACGGCAACACTTGTGAAATATCTTAACATTCATCAGAATGCTTCTCTTGAAACATCTTCATATAATTTGTATAGTTCTTTTAAAATATTTCTTTTTCGCATCGCAGCTCAGGAATGGTTTTCATATACTTCCTCATAAATAACTCTCAGCAACTGTTACTCTCTCTGTATGATTTCGATTATATTACTCGTTTCCCTCATCGCTTTTCCTTGTTTCGAGTGTATGGTAGCACTATTAAAAATATTTGTCAATCATTTATTTTACTTTTTCTGGTCAAAAAACTCTTTATATTCTCTCTTACATTTTCTTTTACATTCGCAAAATATTGTGAACGCACAATCTTTCTTTCCGGATAGAAAACTTCTCCCCATGGATAAGATTCTGTAGCCCCATTTGTTTTTTGTCCATTTATGATAGCATCAGTTAGCAACATGGCTGCTGTCATTGCGGAAGTCATTCCCCATCCATTAAACCCTGTAGCAACATACATGTTCGGGGTCTTATCTGAATATGGTCCGATATACGGAATTCCATCCAAACTCACACAATCTTCTACTTCCCAATGCTCCCGCTCTATTGCCTCTGGATAATACGATAAAATCTTCTCTCTGAATTCATTCCAATCACGTTCTTCCTGCCCTACTCTGTGGGTAGCTCCTCCTACAAAAATCATATCTTTATATCCTCGCAATGCCAATCCGTTATCAGACGCATCTGCATACATTCCATGAAGCTCCGGCACATGATCAAGGGCCATGATATAGGAACGATTCTGATATAGCTTATTATTATATCCTCCTGCTTTCTTATAAAATGGAAAATGTGTTGCACAAATGATATTTTTCGGAATTGTTATATAGAGTCCGCTCCATGTTGTTCCATTTATCCAATCATCTACAGGCATTTCTTCAAAAATAGTTACCTTATCTGACTTTTCAATATCTTTTACCAGACCATATAAAAACTTTACAGGATTCATCTGCGCCTGATTCGGAAAACGTACTGCTCCCGCCGTATCAAATGGAAGCTCCGGTGTCTCACAAAATTCTGCTTTCATACCAAGAAGACTGGCTGCACGCACTTCCCTCTCAATGCATTCTTTGTCTGTTCTTGAATAAATATAGGAACTTCTCTCCTCAAAATCACAATCTATAGATGCTGCCAATTCCCGATACTTACGCAATGCGAGTTCATTCGCTTCAAAGTACATGCGGGCCTTCTCTTCCCCCAAAGATTCCAGCAATCTGCTGTATATAAGGCCATGCTGCGATGTAACCTGTGCCATCGCATGTCTCACAGTTCCACTGGCTATCCTGCTTCCCTCAAGAAGCAGACATTCCACTCCCGCCTCCTTTAAGAAATACGCACATAGAAGACCACATAATCCTCCTCCGACAATCGTGACATCTACTTTTTTGATACGAGTCAGCTTTTCATATTGAGGCATCTGTATTCTACCACCATCACTCCATATAGAATCTGACATTTTTCATCCTCCTGTTAATTTACTTCTCTACATCTTATTCTCTCTTAAAATCTTCTCTAATATTTTTATTATACACTAAAAAAGAAAAAGAATATTATTAATTTTTCTTAAACATTCTTTTTCTTTTCTCTATATCATTTTTCAAAATGACCTTATATTTTTTTAATTTATAAAAATATTATCAAAATATTTTTTATGGATATATTTCTTTATAACTGAGATGGTTTTTCTTCCTCGTAATCTGTCACTTCGAATTGTAGCAGAAGCCCCTCCCTGTGGTGCATTTCCATTCTCCCCGGCAAATTAATCCTCTCCTGTCCCTCCCCACTTCTTCCCCATAAATTATAAAAAAATTTCTGATTTCAATGTAGCCAAAGACAGAAAATCGAAACAGCATCTCACCCAATCTACGACTTCAGAGCTGTGAGAAAACAACCTCCGTTAGAAAGGTCCCTCATTAAAATTATTGATTTTGCGACTTTTGTGTTTTTTACAACGGAGTCAAAATCAATAACTTTTAATGAGGAGCTTTCATAGAAGACTTCCTCTCGCTGCGACTACAGCCACAGAAATGTTGCTTCGATTTTCGTCTGTTTGTCTAACTAACCCAGAAATTTTTCTTCCAATTCATGTAACCTTTTTGCTGCTTCTGGATTCTGTTTTTCTAGTCTTCTTTCTAAATGTTCGCGGCTTTCTACCAACTTCTGCCAGATTTCTGGATTTTCCTGTTTTAATTCCATTTCGAGATGCTGGCGGCGTTTTTCAATCATTTGGAAGATAAGCTGTTTGTTCTTGTCTTCTTCAAGATTTGCTAAGAGTTCGTCCAAATGAAGCTCCATCCTCCGAAGTACCTCATCCTCATCAATAACTCCGAGATTATGCCATGCCCTCATCTGTCTTGCGAGACCACTTTCTGAGATTGCTTCGAGTTCTGGCCAGTGATGTAAATGGGAAATGACCTGATGAACCCGTTTTTCAATCTCATTTACAGTATCCTCACCAAATGCCCATGCAAATTCTTCGAGTGTATTTTCTTCCTCAGCTGGGAGAGTATGCAGCCACAATGTCTTTTTAATTTTTTCTATATTTTTTGTGTTATGTTTATGTGCCGACAATGCTTTTTCTGCATTTTCCTGTAACTCTTTTAAGTTTTCCTGCAAATCTGCCGGAACTCCTTCTAATGGAAATGGCTTTTGTAATCCAGAATCTAAAAGAGCCGCCGTAATTGTTCGTCTGACACAGCCTTCTTCAATCAAAGATCCCATTCCCAAATTGCGAAGCTGTGTGTTAAGTCCCTGCATATGTTCTGTGATATAGAAAGCAATTCCTTTTTTCTCCAAATTATTTTTCAGCATAAGAAGCGTATCTGCCGCTGTAATATCAATATTCGTGATTGTTCCCGCATCCACAATTACCGTTTTCGTATCCTCTTTTAAATGATTTTCAATATCTTCCTGAAACAGCTTGCTATTTGCAAAGAACAGGCTTGCATTAAAGCGGTAAATCACTGTATTTTCAATCGGATGTGCATAGTGATTTTTATTCAAATCATAAAATCCATCTCTTCCAGGTATCCCTCCAAGAAATGCCCTTGGTGGATTTGTCTCACGGATAACAACTGCAACAAAGGAAAGAATTATTCCAATAATTACACCGTAAATAGTTCCCAGGAATAATACCGCCATACAAGCAGCCACAAATATATAAAATTCTTTGCGGCTTACCTTAAATAATCGCACTGCCAAATGCCATTCCACAACATTCATCAGCGCCGAAATGACTATAGCTGTCAGTACCGGAACAGGCAAATATCCGATAAAGCCCGCGGCAAAAAGCAGAACTGCCACCATTGTAACCGCTGCTGTAATCGAAACTGCCTGCGTCTTTCCGTCAAATTGCTCATTCATCGAAGTTCTGGAAATACTTCCATTTACCGGGCAGCTTCCTGCAAACGCAGAGATAATATTTCCTGCTGCACAGGCTAAAATTTCTTTATTATCATCAATTTTGTAACCATTTTTTGCTGCAAAATTATTCTCAGAAAGCAAAGTTTCTGCCATAACAACAACTGCAATCATCAGGCCTCTGCCTGCCGCGTGGCTTAAATCCACATGGAAAATGTCTGGTAAAATAAACTTAGGAAGTCCTGGCTCAACTTTTGCTAACAAAGTAACTCCGTACCTGTCTACATGGAATACCATTGTTGCAATCATTCCTAATGCCATAATCACAACCGCCATCGGAAACTTTGGCATAACCTTTTTAGAAATAATAAGAATTGCCAATGCGCCGACACCTAATGCTACTGACACCCAGTTAATATGCTGTGCTGTCTCATATAAGTGCTTCAATAATTCTGGGAGTTCACCCGAACCAGACTTGCCACCCATGATTTTAGGAATCTGCATCAAAATAATCGTCAACGCAATCCCACTGATAAATCCGCCCATAACCGGAGTCGAAATAAATGTAACAAGCTTGCCTGCTTTCAAAAAATAAAATAAAAGCAGCCACAAACCAACAAATAATGCGATAACTGGGATATACCGCAGAGCATCTGCACTGCCGCTCTCAATTCCAAGACTCGCCAGTGCTGCTCCCGCAATGGCCGCCGGTGCCGCATCTACTCCAAAAATAAATTGCGGTGATGTGGAAAAAAGTGCAAAAAATAAAATGGGAAGCACAGAACCATACAGTCCAAAAACTGCTGGCAATCCTGATACTTCCGCATATCCCATAGAGATAGGAATAGAAACCGCCGCTATCATAATACCTGCTGCGATATCTTTTCCCAGATATTCTTTTTTATAATTTTTCAATGTAGGAAATAAAGAACTCTTCATATATAGTATGCCTTCCTTTCTGCAAAACTTACCATATAATATAGAAGATTCTTGGGAGGTTGTAAAGGGGGAGGAAGTTTATCTGCAGAATGATTTTGCTTCACACTCTATAAATAAAAAGAACCTATTGCAGTAAAACTAATTTTGCGACTTTGTGTTTTTTACAACTGAGTCAAAATTAGTTTTACTGCAATAGGTCCTTTTAGCTATACACTTCACAGAAGCAAAATCTTTCTACAGATAATCTTCCGTCCCCACTTATTCAATATTCGCTGTTACTCCTAAATCCATTGTTTCTGTGAGGTATACAACGATGCAGGATTTATTGCTGATACATCCGCTGAAGAAGTTGGTAAATTTCTTTCCGTAGGATGTTGTTCCTTCGATTTCTACTTTTGTAATCGGTTTATCTGTTTTTGGAAGTTTTACTGTTGCTTTTCCATCTTTTTCAACAGAGATATTTTTTACTGCTGTCTCTCCATTAAATTTTACCCAAACATTCTTTAATTCAAATGGTGACGTGTTTTCAACTGTAATATGAGTTGCCTCCACTCTGTTTCCATACTCATCTAATGTAGATGCTTCTGCCTTTGCCGCATTTTTATTCTCTGCCTGCACGTATTTTCCTTTATAAAATAATGCAAGTAATAATACAAAACATGCAAATACTACGATAATACCCATGTCTCTTAAAACTGTTTTCATGATACTAAGAACTCCTTTCTGCCTCTCTTTAATGTAAATATTCTTGTCCCTTAATTTCGCAGTCCTTATGATACCATTTTAAATGTCATTTTCCAATAATAGGATTTAACAAAATTTCATACTTATTTTATGGTAATTTAGTTTATTTTACAAATTTTCCGAACACATTTCTTACCAGCGGACCTGCAAAGAAAATCTGCCAGCAAAGTGCCATTGGGAAATTAATTACTGTTGTCTGTAACCACTGTGCTATAATCTCGCTTCCTGGATGTTTGAATAATGCAGTTGCGATAAAGCTCATGACCGGACACATCAGGCAGACAATCATAGAACAGATTGCAAGTGTAATGAATATTGGTTTATCTGTTGGGGATACAATACGGAATGCAAGGAATTTTGATAATTTTTCAACTACGAAAAATTCTAAAATAGCTGCAATCGGCCACATAATTGGCATCTCGTGAAATGCGAGTAAGAAAATCTGGTTGCTCATACCACCTTTATCGATTGCGATATTGTAGCAAACCATTGCGTAGACCATGACAAAAGCCATGATAATTGTAAAAATAACGTTCTGTAACTTTGTTTTTGGCATAATCAGCTGCCTCCTTTTTCATTCTGTTTATCAAAATCTTAAATAGCTGTTTTTCTTAAAATAATCTTTCTCATTCAAATTCAAGTCGAACGTCCGTGAGACTTGGCGTGCAGATTGCTGGAATGATTTTTCAAACACGCTCTAGCTATTTAAACTTCGATGAAATAGCATAAAAATAGGCTGTGTTGTTCGTTATCAACATTTTATACGTTTGCAATTTTATATTTCATACACCTTTAAATATTTCTAAAATATAGTACTTTCTTAAAACTGCATACCTTTAAAATATTGTGCGTTTCCAATTAGACCAAAATATTTTTACGATATTTAATTTATTTGATACGGCTCGACATTATAGCATAAATAAAAAATTTATGTAAGCCTTTTTTTATTTTTTTATTTTGTACATAATAATATCTCATTGACATTTTGGTATGTAAATTACCTATTTCTTATTGACCTGTATTGACTTTACTCGATGATACCTCCACATTGTTCGCTGAGTCATCTTGTTATGAAAAATATTCTGCATTATTTAGCTGAAAGTCAATGAAGAAGTACGCAAAAAAGTTAATTTCACTAATTTTACAGCCATTTTCTACTACTTTATAGTTATTATTTATACCTAATAAGTTCCATAAACCGCAAAAAAAGTACATTTTTTTACCTTTATTTCATTTTGTATAAATGTTATAATAAGTTTTATGTTTTTGTAAGGAAATTGTAAAAAAGAAAGGATAAACGTAATGAAGGAAAACAAAAACGATTTTAAACCGTATATTCCTGCGGACCAGGTGGTTCCGGAATTTACAGTCACCGCTTTAATTCTTGGTATTTTGCTGGCAGTTATTTTCGGTGCTGCAAACGCATACCTCGGTCTTCGTGTTGGTATGACAGTTTCTGCATCTATTCCTGCTGCAGTACTTTCCATGGGTATTATCCGTATTATTCTTCGTAAGAATTCTATTCTGGAAAATAACCTTGTTCAGACAATCGGTTCTGCCGGTGAGTCTGTTGCAGCCGGAGCAATCTTTACTCTTCCTGCTTTATTCTTATGGGCAAAAGAAGGAAAGATTGATTCTCCTAGTATTTTAACTATCTTTTTAGTTGCACTCGTTGGTGGTATTCTTGGTATCTGTTTCATGGTTCCACTCCGACAGGCACTTATCGTTGAAGAGCACGGTGTGCTGCCTTTCCCAGAGGGAACTGCCTGTGCTGAGGTTCTTCTTGCTGGTGAAGAAGGCGGAAACAAAGCTAGTACCGTATTCTCCGGTCTTGGTATTGCTGCTTTTTATAAGTTTATCGCTGATGGCGTAAAGGTTTTCCCTAGTGAAATTGGTTATGATATCAAAGCTTACGCTGGTTCTTCCGTAGGTATTCAGGTACTTCCTGCCCTTGCTGGTGTTGGATATATCTGTGGTCCTAAGATTTCCAGTTACATGCTTGCCGGTGGTACTTTAAGCTGGTTTGTACTTATGCCTATGATTGCATTATTTGGTGCAGATGCCACTGTCTTCCCTGGAACGGAGGCGATTTCCACTCTCGCACCTAGTGCATTATGGGGTACTTACATCAAATATATCGGTGCCGGAGCCGTTGCAGCCGGTGGTATCATTAGTTTAATTAAAAGTGCTCCACTGATTGTCAGCACATTTAAGCAGGCAATGGGAAGTATGGCAAAGAATCATGCCAATGCTGATGCACCTCGTACACAGCGCGATTTACCAATGCCAGTCATTCTTGGTATTGTCGTAGTTATCGCACTTGCCATCTGGTTACTTCCTATTTTCCCAGTAAGCCCACTTGGCGCAATCATCGTTGTTGTATTCGGATTCTTCTTTGCAACTGTATCTTCCCGTATGGTTGGACTGATTGGTTCTTCTAACAACCCAGTTTCCGGTATGGCAATCGCTACTTTAATTATTGCTACTTTACTTTTAAAAGCTACTGGTACTACTGGAACATCTGGTATGATTGGTGCTATCTGTATTGGTAGTATTATCTGTATCGTTGCTGCTATCGCCGGCGATACTTCACAGGATTTAAAGACAGGTTTCATCGTAGGTGCTACACCTAAGCTTCAGCAGATTGGTGAAATGATTGGTGTTATCGCATCTTCCGCTGCTATCGGATATGTTTTATATCTGTTAAATGCTGCATGGGGATTTGGTTCTAACGAGATTCCTGCTCCACAGGCTACAATGATGAAGATGCTCGTTGAAGGTATCATGAACGCAGAACTTCCTTGGGCTTTAATCCTCATCGGTATTTTCGTAGCTATTGTTGTTGAGATTCTCGGAATCCCAGTACTTCCATTTGCCGTTGGTATGTACCTTCCATTCTCACTGAGTGCCGGTATCATGGCTGGTGGTGTTGTTCGCTGGATTCTTGAGCGCCGCAAAACAGACGATGAAAAAGAAAAGAAAGCTTCTATTGAACGTGGAACATTATTTACTTCCGGTCTGATTGCCGGAGAGGGACTCATGGGAGTTATCCTTGCAATCCTTGCAGTATTGAAAGTTGACTCCAAAATTGTTTCCCCTGTTGCCCTTCCACAGATTGGCAGCTTAATCATCTTCATTGCTCTTCTTGCTTACTTATACTTCATCTGTGTAAAAAAGAGCAAAAAAACTAACTAACAATTAAATTACAAAACATATTTAATTTCTGGCAGTGAGAGAGTTTCTTTCACTGCCAGAAATTATTTATACACTTTACTAACTGTATTTGAATCGTTATAATCATGTTTACAAATATATTGAAAGGAGACCCTATGGCAAAACAGAAAATAGATAAAAACTATCTCGATTTTATCCCCGTTAAAAATCCCGAAATAAAATATGAGACAAACGACAAAGGAAATATTACCGTCTTCATCCGCTGGGAAGGATTCTTCAACAAAATCGCCCAGAAATTTTTCCACCGTCCAAAAGTAAGTTCCATCGACCTTGACGACTACGGCAGCTTTGTCTGGAACACCATTGACGATAAAAAAGATATTTACACACTCTCCCAGGAACTCGATGCTCATTTCCCTAAAATGGAAAAATCACTCTCCCGCCTTATTAAATTTCTTGAAATTTTAAAAGACCATCATTTAATTACTTATTCAGAAAAATTAAAATAAAAAAGATATAAATTACAAATAAAATCGCTAACAAAAATCACATAAAAAATTAAGATAAGAAGGGAGCACCCATGGAATTACTGAAAAATCTGATACATTATCTCCCCTATATCCTGCTCTTTGCCGTAGCCACCATGTTAATCTACGGTTGGGGATTGTGGCGTTCCATGCACCAGAATCAGGACTTAAACAATCTCCTGACCTCTAAGGGAATCAGTCGGATAAAAAAAGAATTAAAACGCAATGGGAAAATGACAAAAAAGGAACTTGCTGATTGTGTAAAAGACTTAACCGCCAGCCAGCCATTTAGTAAACAGCGAATCGGAGTCACTAATCCAAATCAGTTTTTGGATTCGCTACTGCCTTATATGGAACGACAGGAAATGATAAGCAAAACTAAACAAAACGGCAAAGTATACTA
>ULZK01002111.1_pt1 | contig 11322 bp, 8 predicted proteins | sample 1963021 | NCBI WGS metagenome assembly ULZK01 (sample SAMEA4835887, study PRJEB28245) | human gut metagenome | biome: gut microbiome; material: fecal sample | place: Denmark | collected 2008 | reverse complement strand
GCTATGAATGTGCCGGCAGGAAAACATACGGTTGAGTTCAAGTTCGACCCGAAGTCATTGCATACGACGGAAACAATTGCTTTTGTCGCACTGGGATTGCTGGCAATGGCGGTGCTGCTGTTGGTGGTGTTACAGGGAAAAGCTCTTTGGGGAAAGAAGGGATAAAGAATGGGCAGGAGAAAACTTGTCAAAGGGGAGTTGCGGAGCTCACCTTGTTTTGAAAAAGCTTTATGTTATGATGCTCATCATCATTCTCTTATTATATTAACCGGAGCAATGGCTTTCATTTATAAGCCAGACGCACTGCAAACCAAGCATGATGCAACACGGTGCTGACCAATCCGTAATGCTTCGCCATGATGTGGAAACGCTCTTTCAGTGAGGCTTTATGGTTTCGGGTGGTCATTCCTTCGTTCAGATAATCAATGAGGGTGAGATGTGTATTATGCAATACTTTCGCCTTCTTCATGATACGGATGCACCAATCAAAGTCTGCCGAAAAGCGGTATTGTAAATCGTATGGTTCTTCTAAGGCCAGCTCTCTGCGTGCAAAGAAGGCTTGATGGCAGACCAACATTCCTTTTTTGAAACTCTTCCAGTGAAGTGTTTCGGGAGCAGAAAGACGTCGCTTGTAAAGGAAATGTCCTTCATCGTCTACTATGTCCGTTTCGCCATAAATCACATCCGGCAGTATTGTTCCGGTCAGGGAATGAACGATTCGTAAAAGTGTATCATCTTCATGAAGTCCGTCTCCTGCATTCAGAAAACAAAGGTAATCTCCTGTTGCCAGTTTGATGCCTTTATTCATGGCATCATATAAGCCTTTGTCGGGTTCGCTGACAATGGTATGTATGTGCTCTTTGTATTTGTTGACAATGGTCAACGTGCCATCGGTGGAACCTCCGTCTACAATGATATATTCCACGTTCTTATAAGATTGGGTAACAATGCTTTGTATCGTGTCTTCCAGCACTTTCTCCGCATTATAGGTCACGGTGATGATGGAGAACTTGGGATGAGGATGAATATTATGCATGGCTTCCTGTAATCTTATTATAGATATCGATATATCTCATTGAGATAATACTTTCGGAATAACTGGAGAGTGCTTTCCGGCAAGCTTCTTCACTCAGATTATCGTATTCGCCTTCGGTCAATGTCCACCGGATGCCATTGGCGAGGTCTTTAGCCGATTGATATTCGGCCACGTATCCATTATGCAGATGGTCTATCATTTGGGGAATGCCTCCTACATTGAAACCTACGCAGGGAATGCCACATGCCATCGCTTCTACAATGGTGTTGGGAAGATTGTCCTGCAAGGAGGGAGTGACATATAGGTCGACAGCATTGTAGATATCCACCAGTTCCTTTTCGTTGCTCACATAGTTCATCGGGTAAATAGGGAAAGGGAATAAGGAGGCATACTGCTCGGCTTGTTTGCCAAACACCACGACCCCCAATTGTTTACTTAATCCGGGGTCTTGTGAGGCTAGAATTTTACATGCTTCCACCAAATAGTCAATGCCTTTTCGCTTATCTGTGATTTTTACCGAGCCGAAGAGCAATAATTTCTTGTCTTGCGGCAGATGGCATTTCTCCCGTGCCTGTTTCTTGTTGCGCGGTTTGAACAGGTTGGTGTTGATGGCATTGGGAATATTGGTAATGGTCTGTCCTTTCAGCAGTTCACTTTGTTTGGCCATTCCTTCCAGCCAACGGCTGCATGCCACGAATGTGATGTTTGCCCCGTCAAAAAGCTTTCTTTTTTTCTCGAAAGTGCGATAGGAAAGGTCTTTCTTTCCTCCTTTGAATAACAAAGGGCAGTAATGGCATTCTTTGGTATATTTATCACAATCACTTGCGTAATGGCAAATGCCTGTAAAAGGCCACATATCGTGCATGGTCCATACGATGGGCTTTCCCGACTCGATGATGCGGCGTATATCTGTCAGTGAGAGCATACCTTGGTTAATCCAATGCAGATGAATCACATCTGCCTGATTGAACTCGGGGAGTGCGGAAATGTTTGTACCCGTGTTGGCAATGTCGACAGCAAAAAGATTATGTTTTTTAAATCGGTTTGCTTTCCAGATGACGATGCGCTCCCAGATGAATTGCCATACTTTCCACCACGATTTTTTCAGTTGCACCACACTGATTTGGTCAGTCTGCTTATCGCGGACAAGCATCTTGGCTTTTATACCATTGTTCTTCAGGGCTTCCATCAGGCGGTGGGCTGCAATGGCGGCTCCTCCTATTCGCTCAGACGTATTGATGATAAGTACTCTCATGTGCATTAACGTTTATGCAAAGGTACGTTTTTTAGAAGAAATGTTTGGTATCTTTTTGCCTTTTTATGCTCCGAAATCTCCTTTTAAAGTTTGTTTGATACGCCGGATGGCTTTGGCCATAAATGAGTTGGTCCGTGCATAATAGTTGACATAGGCCTGGCGTGCTTGTAAATTCTCAACGACCGGAGTGATGGGAACGAGAGGCAATTCTTTCATATATAAATTGGAGGCGTAAAGATTTCCTCCCCCACAATTTGTTCCGCTTCCGTCAAATCCGTTGTTCTGTATCAGTGATTTGCCTACATTTAACGATAGAATGTCTTTTAGAAATAAAGATGCATTCCAGCGAATAGCCCATGAATTATTTTTGCCTTCCGTTTGCCGGCGAAGCATACGGGTATAACCATATTTACCATTGAAATCAAAGGTATAGGTTAACTTTCGTTTTTCCAGCTCATTTAAGAGTGCTTTACCGTCAGGATTGAAATATTTCCAAGCGCGATCCCAGGTTGCCCAGCCCCAGCTTCCGGTCCATTTAATAAGAAAAGTATCCGGTAACGATGGGTCCTGAGTAAAGTCGCAAGCTTGTATATGTCCTATCCGGGGCTCGTCTTTATACATTTCCAGTGCGCTGTTCATAAATTGCAGGAAGTAAGGGGCGGTTACCAGATCATCTTCCAATACAATGGTGCGTCCGTATGCATTGACTTGTGTGGTAACTCCGTCAATAATACTTCGTGCCAAACCATAGTTCTTTTCACGTTCTATGATGTGTACCTTTTTAAATCCATTGACGGAGTGGATAAAACTGCGCACTTCGTTTACCGATTTGCAATCTTCGGGGCTACGGGCCGCATCCGAGTAAATAAACAGCTCGCTTTCGGCAGCCAAAGTATTGTGCAACAGTGCTTCTATTGCACGTTTTGCATGTGCAGGACGGTTATATACAAATAGAAGAATGGGGGCTAACATCATATTATCTGAGTTTTAGGAAATATAAGTTATCAAATAATCTGTTCCATCGACTATAAGTCCTTGGTTTGGATAATCCTCGTTTTTCTTTTAGGCAGTTGATGAGTGATTGAAGTGGTGCGTCAAAAAAGTAAGTGTGCAGTACCTGACGTTGCTTCTGCTGTAAAGTCCGATATAATTCGGGGTCATTTTCTAGTCGGTTGATGAGTGATATCATTTCATCCATGGTTTTCACATTGCATTCATCAATAATCAACTCGTGGTGAATTACCTCATCACGGTTCATGATAGCGAGTGTGCCAAGTGATACGGCTTCGGCTACGGAGTTTCCTCGGATACTCCGACCTCCCATTTTGACAAAATATTTGGCGTCATAAATGTTTTTCAGGTTATCTGCTATTTTCTGTTGATGCAGGATAATTTCATATCCGGCATCCGCCAACGGTTGAAAATGGTCGGGTATGCGTGTTACCGGTCGTTCTGTAGTTGAATTGATTTCCATAAAGATACCTTTTCTTGCAGAAGGTCTGCCTAAGTATTGTTGCATAATTTTCTCTAAAGTATCTTTTGCAACAAAGGTATAGGGAAAATCTATAGCGCCACATTTATGCGATATTCTGCCCCTTGCCATTTGGTTGAGAGTGGCATCGTATCCAAACCTGGCTTTTCCGGTAGCCATATTAGCCTCGCCTATCATATAAGCGAAAAGCGTTTGTGGATATTTCAATATCAATTGTGTGGGAAGACTTATATTGATGGAAATAACAATATCGTATTGTCCCCAGTCTATAGTATAGCAGCTGACAGCATATTTCCCGTTCGGGTACGGACTTCCCGGACTTTTAAATTCTTGCCCGGGTATTTTATCCAGCGTTTCGGTTTTAAGCAAATGCAAATAAGGAGCTATATGTGGGATGACTTTCTGATAAATCCGGGTTTCTTTATTGGACTCTTCTTTTACAATATAGAAATCCGCATTCAGGTCGCTCATTAGTGCTATGGGACCTACACGTCCCATAGATGAGAACAAAATTTGACCCGGATCTTTTTCTGTAACAGGGCAAACGTACAGATCTTGATAGACCTCTTGCTTAACTAATGCTATTTTGAGTTTATTCATGATTCTGTCAGTTAAAAACGTTGTTAATAGCTTTTAATAGAGCTTCCAGATAGCCTCTTCCGAACTTTAAATCCGGTTCCATGTAGTTTCCTTCTGCCCATTCATTCCAAGATTTCAGAAAGACAATGCGTTCTTCCTTCGGTTTGTGTATGACATTACGAAAAGTTCTTTCCGCATGTTCCTCAAACTTTTTCGGCGTGGAATTGATTAATATATGTCCGGATCGTCCCGAACGGGGAGAATGGTCCCAGTTGGGAATCAGTGTAGGGTAACAGTCTGTGTTTTGGTCTTCCGGTCCTGAAAAGTATCGGGCGGCTCTTTCATAGTCTATTCTTTGTCCCTGATGGAAGGTGATGCGCTGGAATTTGGTTTTGATACGTCCTAAGAGGCTATAGTTCTTTTGGAACACATCAAACAGACGTACCAGATTGGTGGCGTTAAACCCCCATTGGCGGAATAAAGGCAATTCCTCTGTTTTACTGGTATGCCCCACAAAATGAATGCGGAAACCATGAGGCTCGGCCAGTTTTTGCCAAAGTTCGATAAAATGTGCTATATCAGGCACTTTCATGGGAGCATAAATCATAAACAGTGGCTCACCGTTTACACGGATATAGCGCGGATCTTTGAATGCCGGGAGGACAGCATTGAAATGGGCGATATAATCTTCGTCACCCGGATATAATTGCTCCATTAACATTTTGTTCCCTCCCTCTTTGTTAAACTGTTTATCTTCCCAGCTATGGTTGGCCCATGCCAGGCAAAAGGGGAAATCAGGCTCTCCCGAAGCCAAAACTTCTTGAAACGGACGTTGTAATAATTGTCTGCCGTTACCGAACCAGTAATGCCAATAGCAGAAGCCTTCTATTCCATATTGACGTGCTAATTCTGCTTGCTCACGGCGGGTTTCGGGAACTCTCAAATCATAATATCCTAAGTCGGCCGGAACCTTGGGTTGGTAATGCCCTTTAAACAAAGGTTTGGCTTTGCCCACATTGGTCCATTCCGTAAATCCTTTCCCCCACCATTTATCGTTCTCGGGGGTAGGATGGAACTGTGGCAGGTAAAATGCAATGACCCGTACTTTATATTTATTCTTTTCCATTTTTAATTAGTTCTATCAGTTGACTCGCCTCGGCCGGAGTGTGCAGAGGAGTATACAGTTGTTTCAAGTTCTTTTTTAATATATCGTGTGAAATATCTTTCAGATATGTATCTTTTACAAGCTCTATCACTTCCCGGGGTAAACGATAGCGGATTATCTTGGCCGGATTTCCTCCTACAATGGCATAAGGAGGTACATCACGGGTGACTACTGAACCGGCGGCTATAATGCTTCCTTTCCCGATGGTTACTCCCGATAAGATGAGGGCGCCATAACCAATCCAAACTTCATCTTCTATTATAACGGCCCCTTTGCTCACACTGTCTTTCGGACAGTGCCCATTGGTTAACAATGATTGAATAGGGTAAGTGAAAAGCGTTTCTGTCTGATGGTTTCCACTCAAAATGAAGTGAACATCGGGAGCAATGGACACATAATTTCCTATTTGCAGGAATTCTGTTTCGGGCAAATAACTTAAAATATGCAGTTCGCCATACGTGTCTTTTCCTACTTGCACAGATTTTATGGGAAAACGGTTCATGGCAACAGTGCGATTATGGCGGTTTTGCTTTCGCCATTTTTTCTGAAAACAGGCAAACTCCCATTTCCGTGCATAATGGCGTATGAGCGGAATACGATGCAGAATATTAACCATGGTATTTCTTTTTTATTTTTCTGATAAAGCGGGATAAGCTGTATTTTTTCAGTCTTTGTGTAAAGAATAAGGGCTGCATGAGCAGATAGTAACCAAGTTGGTTGGCTTGGTGACAACCGGTCAGCCATTCTTTGTATTTGTATACGAAAGGTGAGTTCCATGGCTTTTCTCTTCCCGGGTAATGCAATTGTACCACTTGTTCACGCATCTCGTTGTAAGCTTTTATGGCAACTTGTTTGTCTTGAAAGGAGGCATTATTGGGGTTGAATTTCACCCTTTGCGGGTCTTCATGGAATTGAAACGCACAAACTACATATTTGTAAGGCATGAAACGAAGATATGGAGCACAGCATAATGCAATGCAGTCTTGTTCAGGCAGTATCAGGCGGTTTAAATTGTTATGGAAAAACTGTGTCAGTTCTATTTGCTTGTTGTCCTCACGTATGCATTTCAGGTTTATAAGCATATAGCCGGCCGATATTTCATAATCAGATATCAACCGGATTTCTTCCTGTGTAAATTCTTTAGCATAACGCGGCAAGTTTGTATTTTCCTGAATAGGACGTGTGCCGGCATAATAAAATTTCTCATTCGGATAAAGAAAGAAGGAAGAAGATATATCGGCTGTAAAGAGTACATCTACATCAGAAAAGAGAATTCGCTCATACTGAGGAAACATTTCCGCAGCTGTCAGTTTATAGAATATCTCTTTTGAAAAATGCGACTTATTACGCAATTTATCCCATGCCGTGTCATAATGGGAAGCATTTTTAAACTGTATATTGGCATTATGGAAGTGAGAGACCACTTTTTTTATTCGTTGTATATGATGAGGCTGGAGGTCGGTATGTACTACGTAGAGCTGATACTGATATTCGGGTGCGGCATTAGTCAACAAAGAATGGAAAGCAACACAGGCTGCAAGTACATAATAACGGTCGAATGTAAAGAATATAGGTATTGTTTCCATATCTTTTCTTTGTTGAAATGCTATTTTGCTACAAAGTAAAGGAGATTTTATCAGAAAGTCAAATATTATTTCTTTTTTGACAGATAGTTTATGACTTCTTTAAAAGTTGCAGACTTGCTCAATTGCATGATTATAATGTATAGTCCGGCTGCAATGGCAATTTTGGCTGTTAAGATTAGATAGAGGTTATCGATAGATCGGGTGAGAAAGTAGGCAGCACCCATGCAGCTTACTGCAATAACTCCGAAAGGAACGACATCTTTTAGTGCATCCCATAAAGTGAGGTGTATCTCTTTCCATATAAAGTAATGCCACACGAACAGCCAACTGATATTGATGCTGATATAGGCAAAAATCATCGTTCGGATGCCATAAGGGTAGCATAGCAGGGCAGTTGCAATTTGTATGATTCCCAGGAAAATGGTATTCCACATGAAGATATCCGATTTTCCCTTACTGATTACAAGGTTGGAATAAAGATTCTGAATGGGAAGAAAAGCACTTCCGATACAAAGAATCTGCATGATGATTGCACTTTCGTTCCATTTGTCTGTAATGGTTATTGTGATGAGTTCGGGAGCGATGAGTGAAAGACCGAACAAAGCGGGGAATGATATAAAAGCTGTAAAGCGGAGCATCTTGCGAAACACGCGGCATTGGCGTTCTGTATCTTCCGACACATTGCGCAATACAGGTTGGGCTATTCCGTTTATCGTACCTAGTATGGTAGAATATCCCATGGATGTCCATTTATTGGCTTGATTGAAATACCCCACTTCCTCTTGACTGTAAAAACGACCTAATATGACAGTCAGCATGTTGTTGTTTATATTCGAGAATATATTGGTTATTAATATCTTACAACTGAAGTTGATCATGCTTTTCAGTGGCTTGAAAGAAATATGTAGCGTTGGTTTCCAGCCGGAATAGCGCCAAAACAGAATGGTATTGCTGGTCACGTATACCAACCCTTGTGTTGCTATTCCCCAATATGCCATTCCGCAAAGAGCCAATGTGACTCCTGTTATGTTTGACAGTATCAGACCGGTCAGTTGGATAAAAGCTTTCTGTTTTACTTTAAGATTACGGAATAAATAGGCATTGTGTGCTATGCCGAGACTGGCTATAAAAAAGCCAAGGAAAGTATACCGTGCCAATGGTATCAATGCCGGAGTATGGTAAAACTCTGCAATGTATGGGGATAAGAAAAATAATAATATGTAAAGCAGCCCACTTGTAAACGAACTGAACCAAAAGACTGCATTGTAGTCTTCATGGCTGATATTTTTCTTATTGGCAAGTGCGGCGGTAAATCCGCTTTCCTGCAGGGTGGAAGCAATCAGTGAGAATATGCTGAGCATCCCTATCATACCATAGTCTTCGGCATCAAGGATACGGGCTAATGCAATCCCGAAAATAAGATTGAGCAACTGCTGCATGCCGTTGCTCAGTCCTCCCCAAAAAAGTCCTTTTGCGGTCTTGTCTTTCAAAGATTGCTCTGTCATAATCTGTTCTTATCGTTTTGCCTATGGTATGCTTCTTCAGCTTCTTTGTCTGAAGACAATGCTGATGAAAACCAATGAGGATGTGCCAAAAGTAATCAGCCTATCATTTTGGCACACCCTCACGAAGAGTATCTCTTCTTATAATGATTATTTAACTTCACTTCCCGGTTTTACCTCTTTTAATAGAGAGGTAACGGCCAGTGAACCGTCAAAGTTCTCGGCGCTTAGAATCATGCCTTCGCTTACCAAGCCGTTTTTGAATTGGCGGGGAGCCAGGTTTGCAATGAACAACACTTGTTTTCCTACCAGTTCTTCCGGGGCGTAGTGCTGGGCGATACCGCTGACAATGGTACGGTTCTCCAGTCCGTCGGCAATCTTGAACTTCAGCAGTTTCTTCATCTTGGGAACTGTTTCACATTCCAGTACGGTTCCTACACGGATATCCAACTTCTCGAACTCTTCAAAAGAAATAGTCGGTTTGATAGGATTAGCCTTATAGCTTGCAGCCTCATTCTCTTTTTTAGTAGCCAACAATTTGTCTACCTGTGCCTGAATTGTTTCGTCTTCTATCTTCTCGAACAGCAATTCAGCCTTATTCAGTTGATGACCTTCTGCCAACAGGTCGGTACGTCCCAACTGCTCCCATTCAAAGGTATCCATATTCAACATCTTACGAAGTTTTTCGCTGCTGAACGGCAGGAACGGTTCGAATGCAATGGCCAGATTAGCTACCAGTTGCAATGCTATATTCAGGATAGTGGCCACGCGCGGCATATCGGTCTTGGCAAGTTTCCACGGTTCGGTGTCTGCCAGATATTTGTTACCGATACGTGCCAGATTCATTGCTTCTTTCTGAGCATCGCGGAACTTGAAGACATTCAGCAGTTTTTCTACTTCCGCTTTTACATCTGCAAATTCCTTCAGTGTATCCTTGTCATATTCTGTCAACTCTCCGCAGGCGGGAACGCATCCGTTAAAGTATTTCTGAGTCAGCACCAAAGCACGGTTCACAAAGTTTCCGTACACGGCTACCAACTCATTGTTGTTGCGTGCCTGAAAGTCTTTCCATGTGAAGTCATTGTCCTTCGTTTCGGGAGCATTGGCAGTCAGTACATAGCGAAGCACATCCTGCTTTCCGGGGAAGTCCTGTAAATATTCGTGCAGCCATACAGCCCAATTGCGGGATGTGGAAATCTTATCTCCTTCCAAGTTCAGGAATTCGTTGCTTGGCACATTATCGGGCAAAATGTAACTGCCTTCCGCTTTCAGCATAGCCGGAAATACGATGCAATGGAACACGATATTGTCTTTTCCGATGAAATGAATCAGACGTGTTTCGGGGTCTTTCCACCATGTTTCCCAACTGTCAGGCAGTAATTCTTTGGTATTTGAAATGTACCCGATAGGAGCGTCAAACCATACATAAAGCACTTTCCCTTCCGCTCCTTCCACGGGAACGGGGATACCCCAATCCAGGTCACGGCTTACGGCACGCGGCTGCAAGCCCATGTCCAGCCAGCTCTTGCACTGTCCGTACACGTTGGGACGCCATTCTTTGTGGTCTTCCAGAATCCATTTGCGCAACCAGCCTTCGTGCTTGTCCAACGGCAAATACCAATGTTTGGTTTCACGCATCACGGGCTTACTGCCACTGATGGCACTTTTCGGATTAATCAAATCGGTGGGTGATAATGAAGTACCACACTTTTCGCATTGGTCACCGTATGCACCTTCTGCGTGACAATGGGGACATTCACCTGTGATATATCGGTCGGCCAAAAACTGGTGAGCCTCTTCATCATAATATTGTTCAGATGTCTTTTCGATGAATTCTCCTTTGTCATACAGCGTTTTGAAAAACTCGGAAGCCAGTTCGTGATGTGTCTTTGATGAAGTACGGGAGTAAACATCGAAAGAAATTCCGAATTCTTTAAAAGAGTCTTTAATCAGTGTATGATAGCGGTCGACCACATCCTGAGGGGTAATTCCTTCTTTTTTGGCACGGATGGTGATGGGTACCCCATGTTCATCTGAACCTCCGATGAACAGTACGTCTTCTTTTTTCAGGCGAAGATAGCGTACATAGATATCTGCAGGAACATATACACCTGCCAAATGGCCAATGTGCACCGGACCGTTGGCATAAGGCAGTGCCGAGGTGACGGTGGTTCTTTTGAATTTCTTTTCCATATTATGTATGTGCTTTTTGTTATTTCTGATAGTAAGGTGCAAAGGTAATGATTTTTAGTGAAGTAAATGGAATATGAGACTATTTCTTTCTGTATTTTTGGTTGGGATGTCCGGGGCTTTCGGGATATAGTCTTTCTATTTAGATTATTGCTAATCATATCTTTTAGTATATGATTTTGCAGATATTTGCTGTTCTTATTGACTCTTTGAGCTAATTCTTCCAATGAAGGATAGTCTTTGCAGTTATTGCAAATCAAATTATATAGCTCGTCTTGACTTAATCTTTGTTTGGTACTATTACTTGCAACATTACTTATGTTTGAAGCATATAGGTGATACTTTGTTCCTCTGCCGTTGCCTGTAGAAGAAAGGAAATGCCTTTCACATAATTCTTTTAATATCAGTGAAATATCTGCTTTGTGCAGATTGAGGACAAAGGGAAGAATAAGCTGTTTCCTAAGGTCGGTCAAGGTCTTTTAAACGGAAGATTATTACAGTCTGCGGCAATGGACTG
>ULZK01040481.1_pt1 | contig 11340 bp, 7 predicted proteins | sample 1963021 | NCBI WGS metagenome assembly ULZK01 (sample SAMEA4835887, study PRJEB28245) | human gut metagenome | biome: gut microbiome; material: fecal sample | place: Denmark | collected 2008 | reverse complement strand
ATTCTGTTGCATTTGCAAGTTGAATTCAGCTAATATTATTTTCTCCTTTAATAGGATTCTTCCTTGAAAGTAGTTGATACTTTCCTGTAGGCAAATGATATTGCAAAATACCCTCTCCTAAAATAGCTGCATACAAATTTTTATGCTTATCTTCTGTAATACATCTTATGCTGAAATCCCCCTGTAATGGATATTCCAATTCCAACTTTCCTTTTTTTCGATTAAACGAATACAGTCCTTTTCCATTGATTCCCACCCAAAACACACCGTCACTATCTTCAAACATTGAAAAGACAACCCCATCCGTATAAATATGGCGGGAGATATTACCATTACAATCCAGTTGATAAATACCATTATCTTCAACAGAACACCACATAGTATCTGTTTTATCGCAATAGAGCGCATTGAGCCATCCCGGCATATCGGAAAGCATGATGGGCTGGTTCCAAAAAGAAAAAGGCAATGGTTTATGAGGCAGCATCAGAAAGCCCTGGTATAAACATCCAATCCATAAGTTCTGCTGTTTATCTTCGAAAAGGCTACTAACCTTAGCCTGATTGATATTTATAAATGAGCTTTGAATGCCATCTGCATCTGTAATTTTCTTGTCTCCACGCTTTATGCAAGTGATTCCCTGTCCATAAGTACCCAGCATAATGTCTCCATTAGCAGTGATTACAACAGAATGGAAACGGATATTCTTCTTTTTTCCGGAATAAGGAAACGGCACAAGCTTGTCGTTTTCTTGATCCCACAAGAAAACAGTTTGTGCGGTAACCATAAAAACCCTCCGGTCATAATCTTCGAGTATATTACGCACAGCCATATTATTTAGCGGATATATTTTTTCTTCCTGGCCGGTGGAATCGATACGGACTATGCCTTGCCGGTCAGTTCCCAGCCAGAGTTGTCGCCGGCTGTCTTCAAAGAGGCAAGTTACAAAAGGCGGATGAAAAAGTTTACTTTCAGTTATAACAGGATGTGCCACCATTGTTTGAATGTCCACGGAAAAAATGCCCACATCAGATACATTACATAAAATTTCACCCGTATTCCGTTGAAAGATACCGGTAATTCGCCCTTTTGCCTTTATAGTATGGAGAGTGACTGTCTGGAAACTGTCTTTTTCCGGAAGGTAACGTTGCAAGCCGTTGGCTGTGCCTATCCAAAGATTATTTTCATCATCAATATATAAGGAGTGAATTTCATTATCGGCCAATGAAGTGGAATCTTGTTTTGCATGATAATAAGACACAAACTGCGAACCGTCAAATCTGCGAAGTCCGTTTCTTGTACCAATCCATAAATAATTGTTTTGATCCTGACATAATACATTTATACATTGGCTGCCTATTGTTGCTTTATCGTAAAAGATTGCATTTTGTGCAAATACTGATTGTGTAATACAAAGCAATAAAAATATCAGTTGCTTTTTTATCATAGTTTATAGATTTTTTCTCACGACAAAGTTATGTCTTTAAAAAAACAAACTGCCTTCCTATACCTAAAAAAAAGGATAAATTGCTATTTTTTTTGAATAATGTGACAAAAATGAATGAATATAGTACATAGATGTATGCATGGTTATAAAAGCTGACGAATTAGACACATCTGTTAATCCATCTTAATTTCACGTTCTCTATCTTTGTAATATAATAAAGCACCAAGCAAACAGAAATTAAAGAAGTAAGTACTTCTTAGTGAGAATAAAATAACGAGTTTATTAATCAACTATAACATTTTAAACATGAGACAGACTTAATTTTCACACATTCATTAAATGATTACGTGATACAGAATCTCTGCCATACGAGATTTTGTTTGTTCTTTAATAATATTGTTAATTTATTTATATTTACACCAAAGTTCACCTATAAAAAGTTTAACAATATTATTTCCTCTATTTCCTTGATGAAGCATATTTTATCATGGAAATTATGTAACATTTTATAGTGACAAAAATGTTACATAATATATATTTTTATATTAACTAAGTTTTTTTAATTAACGATGAAAAACACTATTTTTTATTTTAAACAATTGATATTGTCATTTTTGCTTTGTTTTGTAGCAATATGGGCAAATGCGCAAAATCAAGTTGTAAAAGGTACAGTAAAAGATGTTTTAGGAGAAGCTGTGATTGGTGCCAACGTAACTGAAGTTGGTACTACTAATGGTACTATTACAGACATTAACGGTGATTTTTCTTTGAATGTTTCTCCCAAAGGAAAACTTCGAATTTCTTTCATTGGTTATCAAGTACAAACCGTAGATGTTGCCGGACGAAAAAGTTTGGAAATAGTATTAAAAGAAGATACTGAAACTTTGGATGAAGTGGTAGTGGTAGGTTATGGTAGCGTAAAGAAACGTGATTTGACAGGTGCTATTACACAAGTAAAATCAGAAAATCTAATGGCAACCGCCCCCACTACTATTCAAGAAGCATTGCGCGGTAAAGCTGCTGGTGTAATGGTAGCTGGTAGCGGACTAAACGAAAGTCCCATGATTCGTATTCGTGGTAATCGATCTATTTCAGCCAGCAATGATCCATTATTTGTTATTGACGGAGTGCCTGTGAACGGTGGTATGGATGTAGTAAACCCTGCAGATGTAGCTTCTATCGAAGTTTTGAAAGATGCTTCAGCTACAGCTATCTACGGTGCTCGTGGTGCTAATGGTGTAATTTTGGTAACGACCAAAAAAGGTGAGAGTGGCAAGGTTAATGTAGAATATAGTGGCTATCTGTCAATCGGTAAAGTAGATAATTATCGTCGTGTGCGTAACGGTGCCGAGTATTTGGAGTACCTACGTGAAGCTGAACGTAGCTATATTTATGATGGTGAAGGCGGTTACAGTATCGACCCTAGTTGTGGGTATCCCTCTATGGAACCGAACTGGGAGTATGACCAGCGTATGGAGTATGTAAAAAAAGATAATTCAGGATATGTACTTGAATCTGTACGTCGTGCTTGGGAGGGTGGTACATATGATCCTTCAAAGTTGCGCACATTTGATTGGCAAGGTGCTGGTATGCGAGATAAGACAATTTCACATAACCACAATATAAGTATTCGTGGCGGAAGCAAGGATACTAAAGTATTTCTCTCTGGTTCGTTCATGGATAATAGAGGTATTACTCCGCGTTCGTTTAGAAAACGCTACACTCTGCGTTTAAACTTGGATCAGAACTTGGGCAAGTACATTACAATGGGCGCTACCACTAATTTTGCCTACTGGGAGTATTTTAATGGTACTGGCGTAGGTGGTAATTGGAATCCGCTAGGCACGCCATATTACTCTCCCGGCGGCGAAGGCGATAATTACGGTATAGGTGGTGATGTTACACAAGATGGTGATCCTGCATTAGGCTTAGTGCCTCACCCTACGGGTGAAGGAATGTTGTGGAATCCTTTCTACGACTTCACAGGTGTCCAGGGCAAAACTAAACGCAATCGTATTGACGCTACACTCTATGCAATGATCAAGTTGGATTGCGGTCTCTCCTACAGAGTAAACTTCGGCACAGATTACTATAGCGGTCAAGAACAGTCATTTTATGCCAAGGCTTCTACTCAGCAAGGATTTGGTAATTCACAAGCTTCACAGAAAGCTGTCTTTGACCGCGGTTGGACATTGGAACATATCCTCTCTTATGTACGTACTTTCGGTCAACACAGCATTAATCTTACTGCCGTACAGTCTTCACAAAAATTTATTTCGGAACCTCTTAGTGCTAGTGGCTTGAGTCTCCCACTTGAAACTCAATTATACTATAATCTGGGCGGTGCTACCACACAGAGTGCTACTAGCGGTTTTACGCAATGGACTATGATGTCATGGATGGGACGTGCTATCTATGGTTTTAAGGATAACCGCTATATGTTAACCGCTTCGTTGCGTTATGACGGTTCTTCTAGATTGGCGGATGGTCATAAATGGGTAGCTTTTCCATCAGTAGCCGTAGCGTGGCGTATCTCCGATGAAGCATTCATTAAAGATCATATTGATCAAATCAGTAACTTGAAGCTTCGTTTCGGCTACGGTAAAACGGGTAACTCTTCTGTAAACCCATACGAAACAATTGGTAAAATAAGTAGTAGTCGCTATACATGGGGAGCCGTCGGTATGTTGGGATATGCGCCCAGTTCACTTTCTAACAATTCACTGACTTGGGAAACAACTGGACAATACAACGTAGGTTTAGATTTCGGCTTTTTTAACGGTCGTATTTCAGGTAGCATTGAATGGTACAAGCAACACACGTATGACTTGTTAATGCCGAGGGCTCTTCCTGAAGTCAGTGGATTCGGCAGCATTACCGAAAACGTGGGAGAAACGGAAAACCGCGGTTTTGAGATGACTTTGGAAACTGTCAACTTTCAAACAAAAGACTTCAGTTGGACCACTTCCCTACAATTTGCTACCAATAAGGAACAGATCGTGAAGTTGGCCAGCGGACAAAAAGAAGATACTGCTAATATGTGGTTTGTAGGCCATCCTGTAGACACACACTATAACTATGTAAGCACCAAGTATGTATGGGGATACTCTAAGGAAGATATGGCTGAAATGGCTAAGTTCAATGCCAACGGACATTCCTACAAACCTGGTGATTTGCGTTTCGTGGATAAAAATGGTGATTATAAAATTGACGCTACAGACCGTGACATCCTCGGACAAAAAATGCCAAAGTGGACGGCAGGTATGGGCAATACTTTCCGCTATAAAGACTTCGATTTCTATGTATTTATGTATGGCATGTTCGGTCATACTATCTATTGTGATCCAGGAACGGCACATGACGGTCGCATGAATACTCGTTACGTAGATTACTGGACGCCGGAAAACCCCAATAGCCACTTCAGAAAGCCTCAAAAAGGAGATGCCGACCAAGCCAACTACGATGCTTATTGGTACAACAAAGGTGATTTCGTACGCATCTCGGATATCACGTTGGGTTACAGCTTGCCAAAGAAGCTTATCAATTATGCCGGACTAGAAAGGGCACGTTTCTATATACAAGTGCAAAATCCTTTCACCATCACCAGCTATCCTAACAATGATCCCGAAGGTTCTGTTAAAGCTGGACGTACCTGGGACCATAAGATAGCAAATTACGGAGACCCGATGACTATGCGTAACTATATCTTTGGAGTTAATCTTACCTTCTAAACTATTAAAATCATTGTAGTATTATGAAACTTTATATCAAACATATCTTCGCTGCAAGTGCAATAGGGTTGTACTTATCAGCTTGTTCGGATTTTCTAGATGAGAAAGGATACAATACAGACTATGGCTATTACAAGACTTCAGAAGGAGTGGAAGCCCTTGTTGCCTCCTGCTATCAGAATGGACGTGGCATGTTCTCTACTTCTAACACACCCAACAGCATCATCTTTCAAGAGATTGGAACTGATATGTACACGATCGGTGGTGATGGTGGTACAGACTTTGCCCTCTATACCTCAACGATGAACCCGTCAAACGATACTTTTTCCGCTTTTTGGACAGACTGTTATAACGGTATCGCTCGTACTAATCTAGGTCTCCAATATTTAGCAGCTAACACAGAAATGGACAGCGAACTAAAGAAAGTGCGTGAAGGAGAAATGAAATTCCTACGTGCTTACTACTACTCCATCTTGATTACTCACTATGGTGATTGTCCGTTGTTGTTGGAACCTGTGGACAAACCGACTTTCAACTTTGTTCGCTCCCCTCAAAAAGAGGTTCTCGCACAAGTCATTGAAGATGCTACGGATGCTTATAATTTACTACCATGGGCTGATGCCGAAGGTAAGGTAACGAACGACTATGGTCGCGCCAGCAAAGGAGCAGCAGGTCACTTGTTGGCTAAGGCTTATATGTACCGTTACAGCCAGAAGTGGGCGGGTACACAAAGTAACAGTAATATGAACGAGGATCGTGGTGCTGAAAGTACTGACTTAGACAAAGCGATCTATTATGCTAGCTCAGTATGTCACTTTGGCGAACAAAGCGGTAGCGGTAGCTTGCACGAATTGGCTACTGACTATTCTGATCTGTGGCGTTTCGATCCCAAAACAGGTGGTCCTACACCAGATGACTATGCAGGTCCGGAAATACTATTTAGTATTCAGTTCTCTACCGACCACTTTTTTAACAATCAAAATCCTACTGCTATGAATGATGGTGGTAACTGGTTACATATGATGTTTATCACTAATGCTGAAGGTATGCCTATGACGACGGCCAAAGGAGACGGTGACAAAACAGTCGTATGGTGTGGGGAAGGTCAGACAAGCGGTGTTGTTCGTGACTTGATTACTGGACGCGGTTGGAGACGTACTTCGCCCACTCCTTTCTTATATGAAGACAATGGTCTATATGGACCTCAATATTATGCTAGCAATAAACATGGTAAATTGATCGATTCTCGTCTCTATAAATCGCACGTATGGGTATACTATTGCAATGCTGAGCCCACTAACAATAATTGGTGTTCTTTCAGTAACGCAGCTGGAAATTTTGATCCCAGTGATATCGGTATGGCTACAGGTGAACCACGCTATGGTATAGGAGATCCTGCTATTGTATTTTCTATGGAAAACGTAGATGACCGTTTTGAGAATGGTACTATGAGTGAAAAACTGGCCTTAGCTCGTGCTCAAGAGCCTTACTGGTACATTCCAATGCAATCCATAAACCGCCCAGGATTAGATGAACGTGGTGATCGTGATGGTATCCGCAATACATTCCCAGGATTATTAAAGTATCTTGATACCCGACGTGCTTCTGCTAATGACCAAGCAGGTTATCGTGATTACTTCTGCTTCCGTTTGGCTGAAACATATATTATATTAGCTGAAGCATATGCATTGAAAGGTGATTTTGTGAACTCTGCAGCTGCCTTAAATATTGTACGTGAACGCGCAGCATGGAAAGAGAATGAAGAAAAACCATTCCATTACTATAAGTATGATGGTGGAAATAGAGAGGATCTCACCAAATCCACTGTGGAAGATATGAAAGTTTCTTCCAATTTCTTAAGTCGTATGAGCGAAGATGAAATCTTGATTTTCTTCTTGGATGAATACGGTCGCGAAATGGAAGGCGAGCTTCATCGTTTTGAACAATTGGTACGTAATGGCGCTGATTTCTTCGTACAGCGTGTGAAGGAACGGAGTGAGTTAGCAGCTCCAAATATCAAGGTATTCCATCGGTTCCGCCCCATTCCACAGAGACACATTGACCGTCTGAATCCGGCTGATCCAAATCCACAAAACTATGGTTATTAACAGTACAGGTATAAAGATCATATCTTAGGGGTAACACTTCGACATGCCGTTCTCGTATTCTGAGAACGGCATCTTGAAGTTTCTAAATGACATATAGTAATTTACAAACGCTCCAATTATGGCCATAAAAAGGTAAAAGCAAATGACACCTATTCATAATATATATTCAAAAGCCCTTGAAGAAAAGCTCTAATATTAAAGTACCCATCAGAACGATGGATAGGATAGTCTTAAATTAGAGGTAAAGAAAAATGTCATCAAGAAATATGGAATTATGCATTATAGGAGTCTTTTGCATATTTATCATATCATAATATTTTTTAACATAATTACTATTCAAATAAACGACCTTATTAATTTTTACAGATACCTAGATTATGAAAGATGCATTGATTAACAGGCGGGAGTTTTTGAGAAACTTAGGAGTTATAGGTGCGGGCACCCTATTGTCCATAAGTCCATGGCTTTCTGTTTTTTCAGAAGTTGTAGAGACATCGGGTGAAAAATGCCGTCTGGCGATTATAGGTACGGGGTCAAAGGGGCGTTTCCTGATGAGTTTTTTGTTGCAGAATCCTAAGGTGGAGATTGTTGCATTGTGCGGCATATATCAATTTTCTATGGAAAAAGCATTGAATTTGGTTCGGGAAACTAAGATATATATACAGATTATCGGAAAGTCTTGGAAAATAAGACTGTTGATGCGGTATTGGTGGCCACTCCTCTTAATCTCCACTGTCAGATAGTGCTGGATGCTTTCGATGCGGGGAAGCATGTTTTTTGTGAGAAATCGATAGGCTTTACTATGGAGGAATGTTTTCGCATCTATAAGAAGCATATCAGTACAGGCAAAGTGTTTTTCACAGGACAACAGCGGCTGTTCGATCCACGCTATATCAAAGCAATGGAGATGATTCATGCAGGCACTTTCGGTGAGATAAATGCGATCCGTACATTCTGGTACCGGAATGGAGATTGGCGAAGAGAAGTACCTTCATCAGATCTGGAGCGTCTGATCAATTGGCGTTTATATCGTGAATATTCTAAAGGACTGATGACAGAACTGGCCTGTCATCAGCTGCAGATCGGGAGCTGGGCGTTGCAAGAGTTACCGGTTAAGGTAATGGGACATGGGGCAATAACTTATTGGAAGGACGGCCGGGAAGTATATGATAATGTAAGTTGCATATATGTGTTTGAGAATGGAAAAAAAATGACATTCGACTCTGTTATCTCTAATAAGTTTTATGGTTTGGAGGAACAAATCATGGGCAGCCTGGGAACAATAGAGCTTGAAAAGGGTAAATACTATTTTGAGAATGTCCCTCCTGCACCCGGTTTTTTGCAGATGATCAATGAATGGGAAAATAAGGTGTTTGATTCCCTGTCTTTTGCCGGAACTAGCTGGGCTCCCGAAACAGCAAATGGGAACAATGGGGAATTCATCTTAGGTGAAAGGCCTAAGTCGGATGGTACATCCTTGCTGCTGGAAGCTTTTGTAGAGGCAGTTATTACCCGAAAACAACCCAAGCGTATAGCCGAAGAAGGCTACTATGCAAGTATGCTCTGTTTACTGGGTGACCGGGCCTTGCAAGAACAACGCACCCTTAGCTTTCCTGATGAATATAAAATAGATTACTTAAATCATCATTCTAAAGCAGATAAACAAATATGAAAGACACACTCATCACTGCACACCGGAAAAAGGTGGAACTGCTGACTTGGTTGGTATGTTTCGTTATGGCCAACTTATTGAATCTGTATGCAATTATTGCTTATAAGACTTCTTTTCTGGAGGTGCTAACATCCTTTTTTTACGTCATTATGTTTTCGTGCGTGCTTTATGTAATATGGAGTGTATTACGTCTCGTCATTTACGGAGTGCGGACCTTTCTTGTATTCCTCAAAAATAGAACATACAATAAATAACTTAATAAATACTGGAAAAATATGACAACACGAAGAGACTTTCTAAAAACAATGACAATGGCTTCTGCAGGACTGGCACTGGGAACGGGAGATCTGTTGGGAGCTCCTATTTCTGTATCGCAAAGAAAAGCTGCAGCAGATAAGGTGAAGATCGCTTATGTGGGTATTGGAAATCGCGGTGAGCAAATTATTGGTGACTTTGCCCGTACGGGTATGGTAGAAGTAGTAGCTTTATGTGATGTTGATATGGGTGCTCCCCATACTCAAAAAGTGATGAACATGTATCCGAAGGCGAAGCGTTTCCGCGATTTTCGTCAGATGTTTGATAAGGCTGGCAATGACTTTGACGCTGTGGCTATAGCCACCCCCGACCACTCCCACTTTCCTATCACCATGCTGGCTTTGGCATCCGGTAAGCATGTCTATGTGGAAAAGCCTCTGGCGCGTACATTCTATGAGGCGGAACTGCTTATGCAGGCTGCATTGAAACGTCCTAATCTGGTAACTCAGGTAGGAAATCAAGGGCATTCGGAAGCCAATTATTTCCAGTTTAAGGCTTGGATGGATGCGGGTATAATCAAAGATGTGACTGCTGTGACTGCACACATGAATAACCCGCGCCGTTGGCATGGCTGGGATTCCGGTATTTATAAACTTCCATCAGGGCAGCAGCTACCCAATGATATGGACTGGGACACATGGTTGGGAGTTGTCCCATACCACGAATATAATAAGGATTATCATTTGGGACAGTGGCGTTGCTGGTATGATTTTGGCATGGGATGCTTAGGTGACTGGGGAGCGCATATTCTGGATACGGTTCATGAGTTCTTAGAGCTGGGCCTGCCATATGAAGTATCAATGCAATATGCTAACGGGCATAACGACTATTTTTTCCCTTACTCTTCTACCATTCTCTTCCGTTTTCCACAGCGTAAAGGAATGCCGCCGGTAGATATCACCTGGTATGATGGTTTGGATAATTTACCTCCCATTCCGGAAGGCTATGGGGTGTCAGGCCTTGATCCCAATATTCCCAAAACAAATCAGGGAGACACACCGGCTGCCAAATTAAACCCGGGAAAGATTATTTATACAAAAGACCTGGTTTTTAAAGGAGGAAGCCATGGCAGTACTCTTTCTATTATACCGGAAGAAAAAGCAAAAGAAATGGCAGGCATACTTCCTGAAATACCAAAAAGTCCATCAAATCATTTCGAAAACTTTTTATTGGCTTGCATGGGACAGGAGAAAACTCGTTCTCCATTTGAAATTAACGGAGTGCTGAGCCAGGTCTTCTCATTGGGAGTAATAGCACAGCGTTTGAACACCAGACTGTTCTTTGATTCACGTATGAAACAGATTACAAATAATGAATTTGCCAATGCGATGCTGATTGGAACACCTCCTCGTAAGGGTTGGGATGAATTTTATAAATTATAATGTTACTTATTTAATAAATATACTGGTATGAAAAGAGTTTACTTATTGCTTTTGTGCTTGTTTTCTGTTTTGGTTATGCAGGCTCAAAACTGGGAATATATTTTTAATGGCAAGAACCTGAAAGGTTGGAAAAAACTGAATGGGAAAGCTGAATATAAAGTTATGGATGGTACGATTGTGGGGATCTCAAAGCTGGGCACGCCTAACACTTTCTTGGCAACTCAGAAGCAGTATGGTGATTTTATCTTGGAATTTGATTTTAAGATTGATGAAGGGTTGAACTCCGGTGTACAATTGCGTAGTGAAAGCAAGAAGGATTATCAAAAAGGCCGAGTGCATGGCTATCAATTTGAGATTGATCCTTCCGAACGTGCCTGGTCGGGAGGTATTTACGATGAGGCCCGTCGTAATTGGCTTTATCCGCTGACTTGGAATCCGCAGGCCAAAACAGCCTTTAAAAGTAAGGAATGGAACAAAGCACGTGTTGAAGCGTTTGGCAACTCCATTGCCACGTGGATAAATGGAGTTCCATGTGCCAATATTTGGGATGACATGACTCTTTCAGGTTTCATAGCCTTGCAGGTACATGCTATTGCCAGTGCGGCTGATGAAGGGAAAACTGTCCGTTGGAAGAATATACGTATTTGTACTACCAATGTAGAACGCTATTTGACTCCAGTCAAAGCAC
>ULZK01002156.1_pt1 | contig 11843 bp, 10 predicted proteins | sample 1963021 | NCBI WGS metagenome assembly ULZK01 (sample SAMEA4835887, study PRJEB28245) | human gut metagenome | biome: gut microbiome; material: fecal sample | place: Denmark | collected 2008 | reverse complement strand
AGACCTTTTTTAATATTATAGTTTTTATTTAGCAGAATCGGCAACAAACCAATCAAGATTCGTAACAGCGTCATAAATTATCTTTACGCAGTTATCAGTTCCGAGTGAGGTACTGTTGAGGCAGATATCAAAGTTCTGTGCCCTGCCCCACTGCCTGTCGGTATAATAATTATAATTTATACGGCGGCGCTTATCTATATCTTTCATAAGTTTTCTTGCCTGCTTCACATCCGTATTCTTATATTTCATTATACGCTGGATCTTGCTTTCTTCATCACCGTGGATAAATACGTTAAGGCAGTCTTTGCGATCCTGCAAAATATAATCTGCGCACCTGCCGACGATAATGCAAGGGCCTTTGTCCGCAAGTTCAAGTATTATTTTTCTCTGGGCGGAATAAACATAATCCTCAAGAGAAGAGCCGCCGCTGTCTCTGCTGACAAAGCCATAGGAGAATATGCTCTTGAACGGTGAATGTTCACCCGCCTGCTCAACAAATTCTTCAGCAAAGCCGGTCTTTTCAGCCACCTTGGAAATGATTTCCTTATCGTAATATTCCCAGCCGAGTTTTTTTGCAAGCTCCTCGCCGACATATCTGCCTCCGCTGCCGAATTCACGGCTTATTGTGATAACATTGTATTTCATAATTACACCTCCAACGATGAAATATATAAACTTTTCGGTAAAAAGCCGAAAATAACTGTATTATATTATATATCTATTATACCATACAATATTACCGCTGTCACCCTGTTTTTTAAGAGGCAATATAATTGAAAGCAAAAGATAAAAGCGCAAGAGTCTTTTAAAGGCTCCGCGCTTTATTTATCTACCTGAAATATGCAGTTTTGAAGGGAAACAAAAAGCTTATAACAGTTCTGAAACCATATCAGCAAATTCTGTTGGATTTTCAACATCAAGCCCGCTGACAAGACGAGCTTCGTTATAAAGTATCTTGGTATACTTCTGAAGTTTGTCCTTATCATCTGCAAAGAGTTTGAAAAGTTTTTCGGCTATCTGATGATTTGAATTTATTTCGAGCACAAGCTGAGCCTTTACGCCCTGATTTCCGCCGGGCATACGGCTGAGTATCTTTGCCATATCGATTGAAACATATCCCTCGCTAGAAAGGCAGACAGCGTGAGAACCAAGGGAATCGGAGAATTTTACTGCTGTAACCTCGTCTCCGAGATAGCCTTTCATTTCATCGAGCATATCTTTTGCGCCCTCATTCTTTTCATCAAGCGCTTTCTTTTCTTCATCAGAAGAAAGTTTCAAATCGTCTTTACAGATATTGGCAAACTGTTTGCCGTCGTACTCCATAAGCATCTGAACGGCAAATTCATCAACATCATCAGTAAAGCAGAGCACGTCAAAGCCTTTTGACTTAACAGCTTCTGTCTGAGGAAGAAGAGCAATCTTTTCCGGTGTTTCACCGCACGCATAATAGATCTTTTCCTGACCCTCCGGCATAGCGTCAATATACTCTTTAAGAGTAACATATTTATTATCTTTAACAGACTTAAACATCATCAGATCTTTGAGCCCGTCTTTTTCTGCGCCGTAATCGGCATATACGCCCCATTTAATCTGAACGCCGAATTTTTCAAAGAACTTTTCATATTTTTCACGGTCTTTGGTGAGCATCTTTTTAAGCTCTGACTTTATCTTTTTATCTATAGCCTTTGCGATTATTCTTACCTGATAATCCTGCTGCAAAGTTTCACGGCTGATATTGAGGTTAAGATCGGCAGAATCAACAATGCCTTTTACAAAGCTGAAATAATCCGGCACAAGATCAGAGCATTTTTCCATTATCATAACGCCGTTAGTATAAAGGGCAAGACCCTTTTCATATTCCTTGGAATAATAATCCATAGGCGGCTCTGACGGGATATAGATAAGAGAGTCAAATGTTGCCGTGCCCTCTGACTTGAAGTGAATTACATCAAGCGGGTCATGGTAATCAAAGAACTTCATCTTATAGTATTCATTATATTCCTCGGCAGTAATCTCATTTTTGTTCTTACGCCACAGCGGAACCATTGAATTAAGGGTTTCAATGGAAGTTTCCTCTTTATATTCGCCCTCTTTATCAGGATCGGGTACGGAATGCACCGTTTCCATCTTAATGGGATAGCGGATATAATCGCTGTATTTCTTTACGAGTTCCGTAATTGCATACTGCTCAAGGAAGTGTGAGTAATCCTCATTTTCAGTATCATCTTTCATATAAAGAGTTATTACTGTGCCGCAGCTATCCTTTTCACACTCCTCAATAGTGTAGCCCTCTGCGCCCTCGGATACCCACTTATGGGCAACATCTTCGCCGTAGGCTTTTGAAACTACCTCTACCCTTTTTGCAACCATAAATGATGAATAGAAGCCGACACCGAACTGACCGATTACCTCTATATCGTTTTCTTTGGCGTCCTCATTTTCATTCTTAAAGTTAAATGAGCCTGACTTTGCTATTGTGCCGAGATTTGATTCAAGTTCCTCAGCTGTCATACCTATACCGTTATCGGTGATGGTAAGAGTTCTGTTTTCCTTATCGGCTGAAATAAATATCTCAAAATCATCCTTATTCATTCCAACGGAAGTATCGGTAAGGGATTTAAAATAAAGCTTATCAATAGCGTCCGAAGCGTTTGAAATAAGCTCCCTTATAAAGATTTCCTTATTTGTATAGATAGAATTTATCATCATATCAAGGAGCTTTTTAGATTCTGCTTTAAACTGTTTCTTTCTCATTTTATCACCCTGAATTTATAAAAATTAGCACTCTCTGCTTTTGAGTGCTAATTATATTATAATCCATAATTTGTATTTGTCAATATTTATAAAAAATTATTTACATTTCTTTTTCCTGAATATCAAACCGAATATTATACGCGTCAAGCCTGTTGCGGCAAACATATTCCAAAAGAAAGCCATAGGGAAATTTTTTATAACAGTTCCCGCCCATATAGCCGGCAGATTTACCCAGCTTGAGCCGCCTAATATTATATTAAAAAGTATTGTTGCCACAAGGCTCATTGTGGGGCACATAATTGCGATTGTACCCGCCTGACGCATTATTCTGCAAAAATAAGGATTATCTTTCTCCGGATTACAGTATTTTTTGGCAAATCGCTCCCCTATTTTGTTGCCGAAAAGGCTTGAGATTACAAACACTATCGCCCCCATATAAAGTGTTTCCTTTAGAGCTTCCCAAAAGACTATATTAGTCATACTGCTGAAGCTGCCTGCTTTTAGATTGAAGCCCATTTTTATCGCCGTATTATAGACCTCCATGCCAAACGCCATTATGTATGACATCAGCAATCCGAAAACAGCTCCCTGAAATTTAGTTTTAGGCATTAAAAATTTCCTCCTGTAAAAAAAAATAAGCGTACAACTCAAAGAGTTGTACGCTTTGCTGTGCTTATCGCTACACGCATATATTTTATACCACTAAAAAAACGAATTGTCAAAGGGCAAATTAACTATTTTTTAAAAAATTCAATATGTCTTTTTTGGTATTTTTCAATCTTCCATCCATAACAAGCGTAAGTATTTCAGACAGTTTATCACCTATCTCACGCCCGGAAAAGCCAAGAGAAATAAGGTCATGACCGTTAACGGCAAGCTCCGAAATTTTGTAAGGCTCCCGGCGCTTAATAATCATCTTTGCCTCTTCCTCAAGCGACATAAGCCTTTCTATCTCAAAAAGCACTTCTTTTTTTCCCAGGTTATGTGCCTTTAAATCGGCTATGCGCACATCAAATAGAGAGAGAGTATATTCCTCGCCTATCTTATTGAACCAGTGTTTTATCTTGACATCATTCACATTTTCTACGGACTGATGATATTTTATAAGAGTAGTAACCTTATTATATATATTATTTGATACTTTGAGTTTGCTGAGCACTTCAGCCGCTATTTTTTCTCCCGCATCGGCATGAGTTTTAAAATGGTCTCTTCCGTTTTCATCGGTACGTTTTACTGACGGCTTTCCGATATCGTGCAGCAGCATTGTAAGCCTTATTACAGGGTCGCGCGGTGCGAAATCAACCGAATGGATAATATGCTCATACACTGTATACGTATGCCAAGGAGTATTCTGCGCGCAATTAAAAGAGGGTATCAGCTGAGGAATAATAACACCGATTACCTGTCTGAACTCATCAAGAACATTCAATACATTTTTGCCGCAGAGCAACTTTGAAAGCTCTGAAAATATTCTTTCCGCAGAAATGTTTTCAAGCAGATACATATTATCAAAGATTGATTTTTTTGTCTTTTCCTCAATCTCAAAGCCGAGAACTGACGAAAAACGCAGGGCACGCATTATGCGAAGCGCGTCCTCTTTAAATCTGGCATCAGGTTCGCCTACGGTGCGGATAATTCTGTTTTCTATATCTTCCCTGCCGCCGAAAAGATCCACTAATCCTCTTTCATCATTATACGCCATAGCGTTTACGGTAAAATCTCGGCGTTTAAGATCCTGTTCAATATCCTCAACAAACTCAACGCTCTGAGGGTGACGGCTGTCCCTGTACTCTCCGTCCGCTCTGAAAGTTGTTATCTCTAACGGTGTTTTATCAATCACCGCCGTAACGGTGCCGTGCTTCAGCCCTGTTTCAACAACTTTTATATTTTTATCTGCAAGTATCTTTTCAACCTCATACGGTTTTGCAGAGGTAGTTATATCCGTATCAGAAGTCTGATTTCCCAGGAAATAATCACGCACGCAGCCGCCGACAACATAAGCCGAAAATCCGGCATCCGCAAGGGCGTTTATTACAATTTTAGCCTTTGAAGAAATCTGCATAATTTTACCTCCGCTTGATATGTTTATTTTACCACAAAAGGCGAAACAATACAATTATGAGAAAATTATTACCTTATTATTCGTTTATGTTTTTACTTGGCGGACAGGGTTACTGCACCATTGAGATTTTATGGAGAGGCAGAACTCATTACAGTATGTTTCTTGCGGGCGGCATAATACTGATGTTTCTGGCATTTATACAAAAAGAAATGAAAAAGGCACCTCTGTTGCTGAAGTGCCTTATGGGAACAGTTTTCATAACAGGCGTTGAATTCATATTCGGATGCATATTCAACATAAGCCTTGGTATGAACGTATGGAATTATGATAACATGCCATTTAATCTTTTGGGTCAGATATGCCTGCCGTTTTCACTGCTGTGGCTTCTGCTGTGCGTCCCCGTCTTCAAGTGGATCGTTAATGACAAGCTTTACCGCAGATTTGCGTGAATACTTTTCAAGTTCTTCTCTTGCCTGCTTAACCTCATCCTCATTGAGCGGAGGATGCTCTGCAGGGTAATCCCAAAAGTCAAAAGGATTTTCTTTTTGGATAACCATTTTTCCGTTTTCATCTATTACCCACGGGTAAACAAGTATCTTTCGCTTGTTTTTAACATAGAAAAGACTGCCTGTTCTGCCGTGTGAAATATTTTTCCAGTAAATAAGTCCTTTTGCCTGGCGCATTATAGCAAGCACCTGCTGATCATACGGCAGGCGCTTAAACTGCCATCTGTTGAACGCAGGCAAAACGGCAATGCCGAGAATAATTATCACTGCGATTAATATTACTATCTGATATGGCTCCATTACTTATCAAATCCTACTGTAATTATTTCAAATGGTGAATACTCTATGACATCGGTTTCCTGCTGAGTTTCTTCAAGCATATTGAGAACACGCACTTTTCTGCCGAGATTAATTCTGCCTCGCTCTCCGTTCTGCTCCGAAAGTCTTGCTACAATCATTGAGCCGTCCTCACTGTATTTAAGAGCCTGAAGATAGAGCGGCTCAAAAGACGGAAGATCACAACGTTCATCTGCTTTAACAAGCGGCACATTATACTGAAGCGCAAGATTATTAACACCTGCAGTAACAGCATCAGAACTGTGGGGCAATATCATATAGCAGAAATTGTGAGTACCCATATCGGAGGTTACATCCGGACGTATTGTTGACCTGAGCAGAGAAAGGCTTATAAGATTTTTATCAAAGCCTACGCCGTACTTATTTTCATTTATAATTGCAATGCCGCCGTTTGTTTCAGAAAGGTCACACCACTTATGCTGGCACACCTCAAAACGAGCCTGCTGCCAAGACGTGTTTTTATGAGTATCCCGCTCAATGAAGCCTGCGGAAGTATCGCAGAGCGCCTTTCTTGAGAGCACATTACATTCAAATTCCGCTTTAGCAAGCTTATGTTTTTCATGCCAGTCAACGATATGTTCAACCTCAATACCTCTGCTGCGTCTGAAAAATCTGACAATAACAGTCCACGTGGATTTTTCTGTTTTAAGTGTTGCCGCAAATGACGCAGCTTCTCCGTCCTTTTCAAGAAGAGTAAGAGGCATTTCAAGCTGGGTATCTATTTCCTTATCCCTGTAATTAGGAAGAATATCCCACGCATCATAATTACCCGGGCAGTCAGTAAATATCTTTATTTTATTAAAGTCGCCCTTTACCCACTCTCTTCCGAGTTCTTTATCATAAAGAGAAGCAAAAGATCCGTCCTCATTCAGTTTTGCCGAATAATAAGGAGTTTCGATAGTTTCCCCTGCTGATATCCATTCATTATTATACTGAGCACTGCGCAGATTAGCAGACGAAAGAGAAGGAATATTGGGAATTATCCAGTTGCCCTTTTCAAATTTTCTTGTTGAAGTGCCCTTTTTATTGGGTACAAATGTAAGCGCGTCACGCTTGAAGTTAAGAGTGTTGAAATACTTTGAGCCGTTTCCTATTATTTCATCAAGCTCTTTTTCTATCTCCTCATAATCAGCCATTGCGTCCTCATAAACAGGATGAATATGGGAGCCCGGCAAAATATCGTGGAACTGATTAACAAGGAACTTTTTATAAAGAGAAGTTATCTTCTCAGTATTATTCTCCCCTCTTAAAACGCTGAGCATTTCTGCCTCTCTGAATTTGTATTCAAGGCGGCGGTTTGCGGCTTTAAGATTACTCTTTGTTGTGAATGTGCCGCGGTGCATTTCAAGATAAAGTTCGCCGTCCCAAGTTTCAAGGTTAGGATTGTCTTTCAAATTCTTTTCAAGGAACTCAGCGCCGCCCATATGGGTGCATTTCGGCATTATGGAGAGCTTATCAAACCTGTGCATAAGTTCTATCATTTCTTCGGTACAGCCTGAACCGCCGTCACCGTAGCCGAACATATTCATAGTCTGGCCGCCGCTGTCTTTATCTATATAAGCCTCCCAGTTCTCCTGAATTTGGCTGGGCATATTCCATGTGATAAAGTGAGTTGGAGGAACGCAGGCGAATACTTCTGAGCCGTCTATTCCGCGCCATATGAAGTTATTATGTGGAAAACGGTTTGTATCATTCCAAGTGGACATTTTATTTGAAACAAAATATTCAACGCCGCTCTTTTTAAGTATTTGCGGCAGTATCCAGCTGTTGCCGAAAACATCAGGAAGCCATGCGTTATTTACGGTCTTGCCGAACATACGCTTATATGTAAGCTGACCGTAAAGACACTGCCTGATAAGGCTTTCCGCTGACGGAATATTGCAGTCCGGCTCAACATACATAGCTCCCACAGGTTCAAACTGACCGTTTTGCACTTTCTCTTTCAATTCCTCGAAAACATCGGGATAATATTTTTCAAGAGTTTCATATACATACGGCTGTGTATGAGTATATTTGAAATCGGGATACCTGTCCATAAGTCTGAGCTGAATCAGAACGGTGCGCAGATTTTTCTGAACAGCGTGTATCCTGCGCCAGTAATATGCAATATCAAGGTGAGAATGGGCAATAAGAGCTACATCTCCCGCGCCCTTATAGTTATCGTTGGCATAAACAACATCGTTTATATATTTCTGCGCTTCTTCAACACCTGAAAGCTCATCGCTGTCAAAATCAATTAAATTCATAGCGTTATTGAGCTCCCTGTTGAGGAAGTTTCTGTAATCCTCATTGAAAAGATCACTCTTTGCAATATCAAGCAAAAGCTCAAAATCATACACAAGATCCTGAACTGCATGATTAACGGTGCATATATACGCTCCCTCAAAAATCTGACGGCACCCTCTTACTGAAAGACTTTCGGGGTTTCTTTCGTCATCAGGCTTACTTCTGTTATATCCCGTCATTTCAAAATGGAGGGTCTGTTTATCATCAACATACGGTGAAAGCAGCATTCTTTCACGGTTGGGGTCAACTCCGCCGATATATTTGCCGTTAACCTTAACACATATTTCAGCGGCGGTTTTGAGAGAAAACCAGAGTTCTTTTCCCTGAAGTTCCTTAGGAATATCAACATCGGCTTTGAAAAAAGCGGTGCCGTCAGGCGTAAAATACATATCGCCTTTATTCAGCGGGTGATAATCCTCCGGATAATATTCATATTCCATTTCGGAAATCTGGCGCGCGTCACGCACCATAAGATTTTTTATTTCCCACTTTGAGGAATATATATGGCGTTTGAGCCAGCCAAAGCGCAGATCAGTCCACTCCTCGGGGCGCATTGACCTTCTAACAACTTTTATATGAGCCATTTCTATTCCCCCTTAAACATCCTGAAAATACGGTTTTTTGCGTATTGCGCATACACGGACTTTTTTATGTAAATCGCGCTCAATCTCGCTCTCTATCCATGAAACACATCTGTCAAGAATAAGGCATTTTGAGCACTCGCCTCTGAAAACAACGGTCAAAACACCGTTTTCAAATGAAACAAATTCTATCCAGCCGCCGTCACCCTGAAGTTTAGGCTGAAGTACATTTTCAACATATTCCTGTATATTTTTCATTTTTCCACCTCAGCCCTCAATTATATTCTTAACAGAAGTTCTGATTTTTTCAAGGCGCTCGTGAGCTTTCTCTCTGTTTTCCTCACGAACACTGTAATAAATTTTAATCTTAGGCTCTGTGCCGCTCGGTCTGACAGCTACCCAAGAGCCGTCTTTCCAGACGAATTTAAGCACGTTTTCAATGGGCAGATCATCAACTCCCTTTGAATAGTCAATGACCTTATCAGCGCCCTCAAATAAGCAAAAACCGTTTTTGCGGAAATGATCCATAAGGGAATTTATCTTTTCAGCGCCGTCCTTACCTTTGAGAACAAAGGGGTCGAGCGCATCAAGGAAGTAGCCGTATTCAGCATAGATTTCATTAAGATCATCAATAAGCGTTTTGCCCTGAGCCTTATACCACGCAGCCATTTGACAGATAAGCATTGATGAAACAACGCCATCCTTATCCCGCGCGTAAGTACCTACGAGGTATCCGTAAGACTCTTCGTAGCCGATAACAAATTCCCTGTTATCGCTGTTTTCATACTTATTTATTTTATCGCCTATATATTTAAAGCCAGTAAGTGTTTCTTCAACATTAAGTCCGAAACTGCGTGCAATATTTGCGCCGAGTTCTGATGTTACAATGGTCTTTACAAGAGTTGACTTTGAATTGAGCGATGCTTTTTTCTGTTCGAGCACAAATTTTACAAGAAGAGCTCCCGTCTGATTGCCTGTAAACAGCTGATATTCGCCGTCTTTATCACGCACGGCAATACCCACTCTGTCGCAGTCGGGGTCTGTGCCGAGAACAATATCCGCTGAAATTTCTTTTGCCCTGCTTATAGCGATATTAAGTGCGTCCTTTTCCTCAGGATTAGGACTTCTTACAGTTGAAAAATTACCGTCCGGCAGTTCCTGCTCTTTAACTACGCACACATCAAAGCCTTTGAGCATCTCTCTCACGGGGATATTTCCCGTACCGTGAAGAGGAGTATACACAATTTTAATATCTGAGCTTTCAGTATAGAGCGACTGTTCGCTTACAGCTTTGTAATATTCACAAAGCACCTCATCGCCTATTTCGGTAATTCTGCCGTTATCTGCGGCAGAAAGAAGCGGCGCTACGGAAGAATACTCTTCCTTATTTATGTAGGAAAGAAGCTCTGCTGCGGCTTCAGTGCATATCTGGCAGCCTGTTTCGTCATAGACCTTATAACCGTTATATTCCTTGGGATTATGAGAAGCTGTTATCATTATGCCCGCACTGCATTTTAAATGCCTTGTTGTAAATGAAAGAACAGGAACGGGAACGCAGTATTTATAACGATAGACATGAATACCGTTTGCCGCAAGAATACGCGCCGCCGCAAGAGAAAACTCGGCGGAATTATTGCGGGTATCGTAAGCTATCGCAACAGAAGCGCCTTCCGGGAATTTATCCACAATATATTTTGCAAGCCCCAGAGTAGCTCTGCCTACAGTATATTTATTCATTCTGTTTGAGCCTGCGCCCATTACCCCGCGCAGTCCTCCCGTACCGAACGCAAGGTCTTTATAAAACCTGTCCTCAATTTCTTTTTCGTTTTCGGAAACTGAAAGAAGTTCTTTTTTAGTTTCTTCATCTGCGAAATCAAGCCATTTTGCATATTTTTCTTTAAAGCCCATATTGTTCCTCCTACTCAATAAACAATTCAGCTAATTATATCACCTTGAAGTTTGGGCTTCAAGCTAAAATAATACATTTTATATATTTTGTTTATAATATTATATCAATGCGGCAATCTGTCAGTTATCGTCAACTTCTCTGTAATCGACCTCAACGGGCTGGTTAGGATCTCGGTTTTCATCGATTTTTTTCTTTATCTTTTTTGCTATCTCCAGCATTTGGACATACGCTATCAGATCAAGCGCCGCAAAGATGAGCAAACCTATTCCGAGAAACTGAACAAGAGTATTCTGAGTTTGGAAAGGATTTGTCATGCTGACTATACCGAGCGCTACTGAGGCAACGGAAAACACAGTATTAACTATCCAGACACGCGGCATTGACGAAGAAACATAAAACGCATTTACGAGATTAACAAGACCGCCCACAAGCAGGAATATTCCCATAAGAAAAACTATTACGGAAATAATCTGTCTGTAAGCAAGGCAGATTATAACCCCTGATACGGCAGAGATTATTCCGAGAGTGAGCGTGAATACGTAATTTCGTTTAATGGCATAATTTATAATAGCAAAAACACCGCATACTATGAATGCGCCGCCTATAAACAAAGATATATAGGAAAGCATCTTATCGGGGAATGCAATAAGAAGCGAGCCCAGAACGGCGCACACTACTATAAGGATTATAGAATATTTTTTTATTTCGGTTAAAATTCTTCTCATGGCATAACCTTTCTTTTATAAAGATATATTTATTATTTGCGTAATTCACTTATTTAAAAACAAAAGGGCGGTTTGACCGCCCTTTCATAAATTTAATTATTTGCGCTTTCTTCGATTATCTTCTGAGCGATATGCTCCGGGCATCTTTCATAGCGCGCGAATTCTGCTTCAAAAGAGCCTCTGCCCTGGGTTATCTGACGCATAGCAGTTGAGAATGTTGCCATTTCAGCCTGCGGTATCTCAGAAAGTATCTCCTGCATGCCGTCTCCGCTCGGTGTCATTCCAAGCACACGGCCGCGGCGCTTATTGATATCTCCTATAACGTCGCCCATTGCTTCATCATTGCAGGATACCTTTACGGTCATAACAGGCTCAAGAAGGATAGGCATAGCCTTTGAAACGCCTTCCTTAAACGCAAGGGCAGCCGCCATCTTGAAACTCATTTCGCTTGAGTCTACGGGGTGGTAAGAACCATCATAAAGAGTAGCTTTTATACCAACCATAGGATAGCCTGCAAGAACGCCTTTTTCCATACATTCGTTAAGGCCTTTTTCAACCGCAGGGAAAAAGTTCTTGGGAACTGAGCCGCCGACAATTCTTTCTGCGAACTCAAGTTTTTCACAGCTGCAAGGCTCAAATTCAATAAATACATCGCCGAACTGA
>ULZK01038715.1_pt1 | contig 12201 bp, 15 predicted proteins | sample 1963021 | NCBI WGS metagenome assembly ULZK01 (sample SAMEA4835887, study PRJEB28245) | human gut metagenome | biome: gut microbiome; material: fecal sample | place: Denmark | collected 2008 | reverse complement strand
ATCTTATCCCCTGTCTTACCTTGCCGGAGGAAGAAGAACAAAGATTTATCGGCGTATGGGGACAAAGACATAAATACTATTTGAAAGAACATAAGAGAGCGGTTTATATTACTCTGCTTACAAGTGACAGGCTGAATAGTTATCTTGCAGATATAGAAGAACAGGCGCAGGAACGCTTTGAAAGGATTGTAGAGCAGATGAAACAGGCACAGGGGATTACAGAACAGTTAAAGGCAGAAAATCAGATGGAATGGGTAGCGAGAATGAATAATATACAAGCGTGTGCGAGGGAGATTGTGGATAAAGGGATGATTTATCAATAAGAAAAGGTGTATGGTGGAAAGCAAGTCTGAAAACAAAATGATTAGGCGTTGTCAGATTCGAATAACAGACAGAAAACCTCGGATGCCCATTTTATAAGGGTTTCCGAGGTTTCTTTATGCCTGTTGGATCTATTTCTTTTGACGGAGTATTTTTTATGCGTTAATACCGAAAAACTTCTCCATATCCTCTTCCACAGTGCCAATTCCTGCAATGCCGAAGTTCTCGATCAAGACCTTTGCAACATTCGGGCTGAGAAATGCCGGAAGTGTAGGGCCAAGGTGGATATTCTTCACACCAAGATATAAAAGAGCCAGAAGAACGATAACTGCTTTTTGCTCGTACCATGCGATATTATAGATAATTGGCAGATCGTTAATATCGTCAAGCCCAAAGACCTCTTTGAGTTTCAAGGCGATTACAGCAAGGGAATAGGAATCATTGCATTGACCTGCATCCAGAACACGTGGGATGCCATTGATATCGCCTAAAGGCAACTTGTTATATTTATATTTTGCACAACCGGCAGTAAGGATGACAGTGTCCTTCGGCAGAGCCTTAGCAAATTCTGTATAGTAGTCGCGGCTCTTTGCTCGACCATCACAGCCCGCCATAACCACAAACTTTTTGATAGCACCGCTTTTTACAGCTTCTACAACTTTATCTGCCAAAGCCAGAACCTGTGCATGGGCAAATCCGCCGATGATTTCACCGGTTTCGATTTCACTCGGAGCGACACATTTTCTTGCATGCTCAATAATCGCAGAAAAATTTTTTTGTTCGCCAATTTCTCCCGGAATATGTGTACATCCCGGATATCCCGCAGCGCCGGTAGTGTAAAGCCTGTTTTTGTAACTATCCTTAGGAGGAACAATGCAGTTGGTTGTCATTAGAATAGGACCGTTAAAGGATTCAAATTCTTCTTTTTGTTTCCACCAAGCATTCCCATAATTACCAACAAAGTTAGGATATTTTTTGAAAGCGGGATAATAATGAGCTGGCAACATCTCGGAATGCGTATACACATCCACTCCAGTTCCCTGTGTCTGTTCTAACAGCATTTCCAAATCGCGCAGGTCGTGGCCGGATACCAGAATGCCGGGGTTCTTTCTGACACCGATATTTACCTTTGTAATTTCGGGGTTTCCATAGCTGTCTGTGTTAGCCTTATCCAGCATTGCCATACCGGATACTCCGTATTTTCCTGTTTCCATTGTTAGAGCAATCAGATCTTCTACACTAAGGTTGTCATTCAGCGTGGCAGCCAGTGCTTTCTGAAGAAATGTGTCAACTTCATCGTTGTCCTTCAACAGCACATTTGCGTGCTTCGAGTAAGCGGAAAGTCCCTTCAAACCGTAGGTGATTAACTCGCGCAGAGAGCGAATATCCTCGTTTTCGGTAGAAAGAACACCGACAGTTCTGGCTTTTTCTTCCCAGTTTTCAGATCCGTTCCATTTTGCGGCTTCAGGCAGAACAGTCAGATTGGTAACTTGCTTTAGCAGAACTTCCTTTTCGGTCAGTGTAGCACGGATTCTTGATTCAATGCTCTCTTTATCAAAATTTGCGTTGGTAATGGTAGTGAACAGATTCAGAGTAATCAAGTGATTGATTTTGGCAGATACCTGCTTACCTTCCTGACGCAATGCAGTCGTAATAGCCGAAATTCCTTTTGTGACATAGACCAACAGGTCCTGCATGGCCGCTACATCAGGTTTCTTTCCGCATACGCCGGACATGGTGCAGCCCTTGCACCCGGCGGTTTCCTGACACTGATAGCAAAACATTTTTTGTTCCATAATATGCCTCCTAAAAACTATTAAAATTTGAAATAATGTGGTTTCTTCTCAATCAAAAAAGCATATAGACGCGTTTGAATTAATCTTCCCAGGCGATTGCAGACACAGGACACGAGTCGATGGCCTCCTGTACAGCACCTTGATTTTCAGCGTTTGCTGGTTGATACGCTTCCGCCTTTCCCTGCTCGTTCATACGGAAAACCTCGTCGCAGATCCACAGCAAAGCCCACAGCCAATGCAGAGATCCTTATCTACTTTTGTTGCTTTCATAAAATCACCTTCCTTTGTCAATTTTGCGTTTGATTAAAATACAACTACTAAAAGCATCTTGAACGCTTCCTGCCCATATACCGCATGGGGATGGCCTGCTGGCATGACAATAGATTCTCCTTCGTGCAGCAGATATTCAACGCCATCAATCGTGATTTTTCCGATACCATCCAAGCAGGTGACGAAGGCGTCCCCACCCGATTCATGGGTGCTGATCTCTTCGCCCCTTGCGAATGAGAACAGGGTAATACTTACTGCCTGGTTTTGTGTCAAAGTTTTGCTGACAACCTGCCCCTCCTGATAAGAAATTTGTTCTCTCAGCGTCAGTACTTCTGATTGAGCAATGTTTTTCATTTTTTTACTCATAGTATCTCTCCTTTTATTCCAAAATTTTACCACCCAACGAAATCGTAACAATCTGCCAAGGAATGAATTTTCCGCTTGCCTGCAACGCTTTTTTGGCAGCTAATTCCAGTCCGCCGCAGCAGGGAACTTCCATGCGTACAACCGTCACACTTTGAATGTTGTTGTTTTGAATGATCTGCGTCAGCTTTTCGCTGTAGTCTATGCTGTCAAGCTTTGGACAGCCGATAATCGTAATTTTCCCACGCATGAAATCCTCGTGCATTCTGGCATAGGCGTATGCACTGCAATCCGCTGCAATTAACAATTTTGCGCCGTCAAAATATGGTGCATTAGTCGGTACCAGTTTGATTTGGCATGGCCATTGTCCCAACTGTGATTCTGTCTGTACCCGGGCAGAAGGAGTTGTTTCTTGTGAATGTTGAATACGCTGCATTCGACTGCCGGGGCAGCCTGTATGGGGAACAGCGGCATGATTGCTTTTCGCTTTTTTCCTCATATTTTCCTGCACAGCTTTTTCATCATAGGCGGCAGCTTCTCTCTCCACAAAGGAAATTGCACCTGTCGGGCAGGTTGGCAGACAATCTCCCAAACCATCACAATAATCATCTCGCAGAAGTGTTGCTTTGCCGTTTACCATGCCGATTGCACCCTCGTGACAAGCTTCGGCACACGCACCACATCCGTTACATTTTTCTTCATCTATTTGGATAATTCTTCGAATCATTTTATACCATCCTTTCTCTTGTCTTTCTGGGCATAGTATATTATAATTAAAAATAAAAATCTGTTGTTATAACAACGAAAGGGTAAAAAATATGAAATTATCCGATATGCAGCTATTCCGTGGGTTAGAAGAAGATGACATCTCCTCGCTTTTAAGCTGTTTGAATAGTGTAAAACGCAATTATAAAAAAGGAGAAGTAATTCTTTCAGAAGGGAGTATTATAGAGAATATCGGCATTGTACTGTCAGGCATGGCAATGATATCTTGTAACGATATTTGGGGGAATACCAGCATTTTAGGAAGTGTTGCACCTGGTTCTGTATTTGCTGAGGTATATGCCTGTATTCCGGGACAGCCGATGCTGGTTACAGTGTCTGCCGTGGAAGATACCTCTGTGTTGTTTATGAATGTGGGACGTGTTCTGACTACCTGCACAAACGCCTGCCCTTTTCATACAAACCTTGCACGAAATCTACTGACTGTCTGTGCTCATAAAAGTCTGCAACTTTCACAAAGGATTTTGCACACCAGTTCCAAATCCATACGAGGCCGATTGATGTCTTATTTTTCAGAATGCGCAAAACATGCCGGAAGCAATTCTTTTCTGATTCCATATAACCGCCAGCAATTAGCAGATTACTTGAATGTTGACCGCAGTACTATGTGCAACGAGCTTTCTAAAATGCAGAAAGATGGCATGATTGAATACAAAAAAAATCGTATTTTGCTCAAAGACTGAGATTTAAGGAATGGTATGAATTTGAATAGGGATTGATTTTTTAAGCAAAATCGCTTATGATCTGAAATAGAATATAGTGCTATTATCCACAGTTACAGAGCAAGTGTTATCAACACCGATAACAAAATGATAACATTAGCCTGTATAGGCAGGATAATATGGATAAATCAAATAATCAAAAGAACTGTAAACACGACAGAGAATAATCTCTAAACAAAATTGATTAGTAATTGTCGAATTTGAATAATAAACCAAACCCCAGAGTGCCCTATTTTTTTATTCCGTGATGTTAAAACTCAGAAATTTCCGCTTTTTCCGCATAATTTCTTATATTTCGGTATGGTTGTATTGGACATAAAATCATCTAATTTTTCTATGCTGCCATTAACCATCTCGCACGTACTGATCGCATCCGAAAAAACAGCTAGAACAAAATCCTTCATATCCGGATTCGGCCTGAAGGTAGAAATAATATGAATGATTGAATCGCCAAAAGCTATCAAATCAAGATATGCTGATATAGGATATCCGTACAACTCTTCGCTATCTATATTAATTCCATATTTGGAGAAAATATTTTGGTTGTTCTTTTTTATATGTTCGTTTCCATCATCTATTGATTTTTTGAGAAGATACTGGCTTGCTTTTGATAGTGGAGAGCCAGGAACCATATCAACAAAGATATCGTTAGGAATAATAGAATTTGTTTTTCTCTCTTTTTCGGATTCTTCCTGCCTAATCATCACTTCTGTTTTATCGGCAAGAGCCTTATCGGAATCCGGATACAAGTGAGAATAAGTATCCCATGCTGGCTATATCTTTCCCCGAACCAGCATGGCAGTTAAGGGCCTGGTGTGCGAGCTGCCGCCCGTGGATTCTGGCTATCGTGGAGAGATCCATGCCATTATCAGCAATGTCAGCAACCAAATTCAGGAACTCATCAAAGGCTCCCGTGTAGGGCAGCTCGTAATTGCCCCGATTGTTATTGCAGATTTTGTGACGGATCTGGGTGCGGAACGTGGTACAGGAGGATTCGGCAGCACAGGGCAATAAGAATACCGTTTGATATGCGCGCACAGTTTAAGTGTGCGTTTTTCTTACCCAAAATCTAAAAAAATGAAGGAGGCTATATGCAGATAGAGGAATTTAACCAATATGTGAAAGACCACATCAAAGAATACCTTCCCCCGGAATATGAGACTGCAAAGGTTTCTATCCAGGAAGTTACAAAAAGCAATGACCGTATGTTGAGCGGGCTTACCATTCTTCGAGAGGGCGAGAACTTTTTACCTACGGTCTATCTGGAACCTTTTGCGGAGCAGGTGGCACAGGGCGCTCCTTGGAAGATACCCTGCGCGAGATTACAAAGATCCAGACCGTTCACCATGCACATGTACCGGTGAACATTTCCACTTTTATGGATTATGCTGAAACAGGTGGAACGGAGCGAACTATCCGCAGATACCTTTATGGAAGGGATCGCGGAAATGTGCCGGGAACTGGTAAAAGAACATACTGCACCGGAGGAACGATTTGCCAAACTGTTCCCGGACGCTAAAGGAAAGCAGGATGCTGTCGGCACCTGTCCCCGCTGTGGTGTACCTGTGTATGAGGGCAAAAAGGGCTTTTTCTGTGATAACAGGGATTGTGCCTTTGCTCTCTGGAAAGACAATAAGTTCTTCACTTCCAAGAAGAAAACCATAACCAAATCCGTTGCGGTTGCTCTATTGAAATAGGGCTGCATTTCCATGTCCGGGCTTTACAGCGAAAAGACTGGCAAAACCTATGACGCGGTAGTGGTGCTGGATGACACGGGTGACAAGTATGTGAATTTCAAGCTGGAATTTCCAGCAGCAAAAGGCAGGCGGAAATGAGCGGCCCGGTATCACGGGAACTGACACGATCTGAACGGGCAGCGATCCGGCGGCTGGTAAACAAATGTGCCAACTATGACAGCACGGATAAAATCTGCCTTCCGCTGGACTGCCCTTGCTATATGTTGAATAAATCCAAAGCCCAGCCGGGATCATTATGGCACATGGCAGGGAAATCAAAAACAGCCCTCCCACCAGGAGTAGCTACGCTGGACCATTGATGCTGCACTGGCAGAAAAGCCGAAGGATTTTGAAGAATTTTTGCAAAAGCTGGAGGTGGCTGGTATTGAAGTCAACCGGGAACGAAAGCATCTGCGGCTCCGCACTTCACCGGAACACCGCTATACCCGGTGCGATACCTTGAAAGGCGATTATACCGAGCAGGCCATTCGGGAACGAATCGCAGGAACCAGGAAGGTCACACCTCGCCGTACCTCTTATAAGAAACCCGCACAAAAGATCGGTATGCTGGTGGATATTGAAGCGGCCCTCCGTGCCGGAAAAGGTCCTGGTTATGAACGTTGGGCGAAAGTATTCAATATTAAACAACTTTTTCAGGCGGTGCTTTATTTGAAAGAGCATGGTGATATGAATTATGCGGAGTTAAAAGAAAAATCCGATAGCACCACCGCCAATTTCAATGCCGTGTCTGCACAGATCAAGGAGCTGGAAAGTAAGATGAATGCCAATGCAGAATTGCAAAAACAGATCGTGAACTACGCCAAGACAAGGGAGGTCTATGTGGAATATCGCAAGGCCGGGTACAGCAAAAAGTTTCGGTCAGCGCATGAGGCGGACATCCTTCTGCACCAGGCGGCGAAGAAATATTTTGATGAGCTGGGGATCACAAAGCTGCCTTCTGTCAAGGGTTTGCGGGAAGAATACGTTGCCCTGTTGGAGCAGAAGCGGAAAGCCTACTCTGCTTATAAGCAGACCAGAGACGATATGAAAGAGCTTCATAATGTGCGGCAAATGTGGAGTATTTACTGGAAATTCGCACGGAACCGGAGTCCCAGCGTTCTACTGAAAAAGACCGGCATTAGCTTTCAGTCAGCGTTTGTTTTCAGCGTTCCAACGGAACGCGTAGCCATTGCCAACGGCAATGATCTCAGGGGGTTGGGGATATGTCACCAACAAGCATGAGGCATGAAATCCGGGGTACGGATTTCATACCTCATACGACTTCTGTACAAGAAGGCATTGCTTGCGAACTTGAATTAGCTTATAAATCCAGCACTTCTTGCACTGATTCTTCCTCTATTACCTGCATAATAGAATCCATCATTCCTCCGCTGACCTCCAAATCGTCAGAAAGCAGGAGAGCCATTGTTTCACGGTCTTCCGGGGTGGCATTTTCAGCAAGTCCAGCCTGAACGACCTTTAGGACTTCCTGAATAAATCGTTTGCCTTTGTGGAACTCACTTCCCATTACAGTACCTCCGTCCTTATAAATTTCATCATTGAAATGTGTCTCATGTTATTTGCGGATTGCCTTTCCAAGTGCAATGAGCAAATCAATCTGTTCTCCGGGCAGAACCTTTATCACATCCATAAGTTCGGATGCCTTTGTCGGGTCGGACGATTCCAGATCAAAAAATTCTTTCGGTGTTATCTCAAAATAATCGCAGATATAAAAGAAGGTTTCCATAGATGGATAATTCTTTCCACCTTCAATACCATTGATATAGTTGGGACTTTGGCCGATGGACAGGCTCATATCTCTGGCAGAAACGCCCTTATTTATTCTTAGCTGTGCCAGCCTTTTGCAGAAATCTTCTCGTTCCATAGGATAAACCACCTTCTTGTATTATTATGACCAATTTTACTATACAAAAATCGAAAAACCACCCAGCCATTTTGTTGATTTGTATTGACTTAACCAGTTGTACTGCGTAGAATGATATCGCACAGTCGGACTGACTGTGCAAGAATATGAAATGTGCTTTTCCCTCCATTGCAGGTGCGGCAATTCGCAAAACTTGGGTACAATATGAAAAGCAAAGTGCAAAATCAGGAGGGAACCGAAATGAGCGAAAGAAAATTAACAGAGCAAAAAATCGAGGCTTTTCACCAATATTTGATCCGGGAAGAAAAAAGCACGGCCACCGTGGAGAAATACCTCCGGGATGTCCGTGCTTTTATGGTCTATGTTGGAGAAAAGAGCGTCACAAAGGATGTGGTTATGGAATACAAGAAGCATTTGCAGGAAGAAAACTATGCGGTCCGGTCCATCAATTCCATGCTGGCGAGCCTGAACAGCTTCCTTATTTATATAGGGTGGTCTGACTGCAAAGTAAAATCCATGAAGTTACAAAGATGCGTTTACTGTGCGGAAGAAAAAGAGCTGACCAAGGCCGAGTATGAGCGGCTTCTGAAAGCAGCGGAAAAGAATGAGCAGCTTCGCCTTGTGATGCAGACCATTTGCAGCACCGGGATTCGGGTGTCGGAACTGAAATTTTTTACGGTGGAGGCTGTGAGCCACGGCGAAGTTGTCGTGAATTGCAAAGCCAAGATCCGGACGATCCTGATCCCCGGCAAGCTGAGAAAGCTGCTGTTGGACTATGCCAGAAAACAAAAAATCCGCTCCGGTGTGATCTTTGTCACGCGGAACGGAAAACCGTTGGATAGAAAAACAATATGGGCACAGATGAAAGGGCTTTGCGAATCTGCCGGAGTAAATCCAAGCAAAGTATTTCCTCACAATCTACGAAAGCTGTTTGCCAGAACTTTCTACGGAATTGAAAAGGACATTGCAAAACTGGCGGACATTCTGGGCCACAGCAGCATTGATACGACCCGTATTTATATTATGACCACCGGCACGGAACATCGGAAAAAGATTGAGCGGTTGGGGTTGGTGGTGTAGACAAAAAATAAGCCCGACATAATTCTTATTATGTCAGGAGAATTCAATATACATAAAACCTGTACCCAATTTTTACAGAAAGATTATAGCACCGACATCCCAAAAAATCAAGATGGAAGCAAGGAAATACACGTTTCGAGAGCAAAAAATTTTTAGTCACTTCCACATCATGCGAAAATGGACAGCACAACAACACCCTCAATAAGCCTTTTCAAAAAAGCAACAGGGAGGGTGTGATTTCGTGCGTTCAAAATCAAGTGCTGCTTTCTAAAATGCAGTCGATTTATGCTGAACGCAGGACATAATAAGAATTAGGTACTGTGGAGCGGAGAAAGACAAGCGGAATACCACAGCCCAGCTAAATGAACAGTAAGCCGTGCTTGCAATACAAACAGGAGGGCGGCGGTACTGAAACTGCTGCCCTCTGTGTTTTTTACGCTAATTTACAAACGAAAAGAGGGATTCATCAAAGCGATATGAGTAAAACAATCAAGAAAATATGGAACTGGATCACAACGATACTGGTGGCTCTGGCGGTCCTGCTGGCGGTAGCCTTGGCAGGTGTCCGGCTTGTGGGATTACAGCCCTATACCGTCCTGTCCGGGTCTATGGAACCGACTTATCATGTGGGTTCTTTGATCTACGTCAAGAGCGTGGACTACACCGAGTTGGAAGCCGGAGATCCCATTACCTTTATGTTGGACGAAAGCACCGTGGCTACACACCGGATCATTGAAGTGGTTCCTGACGAGCAGGATTCTACGGTTCTCCGGTATCGTACCCAGGGCGATGCCAATGATGCCCCGGATGGCAGTTTGGTTCATTATAAGAATGTGATCGGCACGCCGGTGTTCACCATTCCGGTGCTGGGGTATATAGCCAATTATATCCAGAATCCTCCGGGTACATACATCGCGATTGCTGCCGGAGCGATTTTACTTCTGCTGGTGTTCCTGCCTGATCTGCTGTTTGGATCAGAGGATGAAAAGGAGCAGAAAAAGCGAGGCAAGTTTGAACAGCCTCGTGAATGACGATGAGGGCAATGCCGCAAGGCTCCCTATATAAATTTTTAAAGGAGGTTTTCAACATGAAAACAAGAAACAAAGCTTTGTTGACCATGGCTTGTGCAGTCCTTCTGGTTGTGGCATCTGTCCTGGGCACAATGGCGTACCTGACCTCTATCGCTGAGGTAGAAAACACATTTACAGTCGGCTCCGTAACAATTTCCATGGATGAAACGGACGTTGACAACAGCACCGAGGACAAGGATCGTGATACTGAAAACAAATATCATCTGCTACCTGGTCACGAGTATACCAAAGACCCTATTATCCATGTAGCTCCCACCAGCGAAGATTGTTATCTGTTTGTGACTGTCAGCAATGAGATCGCTGCTATCGAAGCCACTGGTGATACCAGCGTGGCAAGCCAGATGGCAGCCAAGGGATGGAAGGCTGTTGAGGGTCAGACCAACCTGTATGTCTACATCGGCACTGCCGAGGGTGCTTCCGCTCCTCTGGCTGTTAAGGCCAATGAAAACATTACCGTCTTTGAGAAGATCGTTATCAGCGGCAGTGTTGATAACACCACTCTGGCAAACTATAAGGACAAGACGATCACTGTCAATGCTTATGCTGTTCAGAAGGATGGCTTCGAGTCCAAGACCGCTTCTGAGATCTGGAACACTACCTTTGGTGCTTCCAAAAACTAATTCTGATATATCCGGCAAATACCCGAATATATAACATCCAAAATCTTGAAGAAAGGAGGATGCAAATATGCGTAATGGCAAATATGCAGGCAAACGCCGCAGCGTGTTCGGTACCAAGGGGCTGACTTTGATTCTGGCGCTGATGCTGGTTGTGGGCTGTGTAGTCGGTGGTACTTTGGCATGGCTGACTGCCAATTCCGACACCGTGACCAATACCTTCTCCACTTCTGACATCTCTGTAAAGCTGAAAGAAACCAAGAATGATTTTAAGATGGTTCCCGGCTATACCATTGATAAGGATCCGAAGGCAACAGTTGTCGAAGGCAGCGAGGAATGTTGGCTGTTCGTCAAGCTGGAAAAGTCCGCCAACTTTGACCAGTATCTCACTTATGAAATGGCTGATGGCTGGACGCTGGTGGAAGGCCAGACCAATATCTACGCCCGCAAGGTTGAGACTGCCAATATCGGCACCGCTTACAGCGTGCTGAAAGACGACCAGGTTACTGTTCTGGGTTCTGTAACCAAGGACATGATGGCCACCGCCAAGACCTCCCAGCTGACATTGAAGGTCACTGCTTATGCTTCCCAGCTCCATAAGAACGCCACCACGGAGTTCACCGCAAAAGAGGCTTGGGCAAACGTTGGCAATCCTACCGGTGCAACTGTCACCCAGTAACCCATGTATGTGATCCGGGACGCCGAAATACATAAAAATCAAAAATTCAAAAACGAAAGGAATTTACAACCATGAAGAAGAAAATTCTCTCCCTGTGTCTGGTTGTTGCCCTGGCTGCTACCGCTATCATCGGCGGCACTCTGGCATACTTCACTGACACCGACAACGCAACCAATACCTTTACTACGGCGAACGTAAAGATCGAGCTGATCGAGCAGCAGCGTAATGATGAAGGTACTGATCTGGAAGATTTTGAAAACAACAAGGTTCTGTATCCTATTGCTGGTTCCGCTCAGGGCGAAAAGGACCAGTTCGGTCTGCCTACCGCTGGAAACTATGTTGACAAGATCGTTACCGTTAAGAACCTGGCTTCCGATGCTTATGTCCGTGTTTACTACGCTATCCCTACTGTGCTGGATAACGTTGGTGATGCCAGCCAGAACATCCTGCATGTAAATGATGGCAACAAGTTCGTTGCTGCTGGTAATAAGACTGATGGCGATGCTATCAATGCTGATTACACTGCTTACATGGGCAAGGAAACTCTGCTGACCACTGCTTACGATATCGGTGGTGTTAAATACAACATCTACTATCGTGACTACAACAAGGTTATGGCTAAGGACGATGTGACTGGCGCTGCTTTCATCGTTGGCCTGTACCTGGACAAGGGTGTTGACTACAACAACGAAACTCAGAGGTACACCATCAACGGTGCTGACATCGACTTTGATTTCTCCAATGGCGTGAGCATCCCTGTGTTCGCTGTTGGCGTTCAGTCTCAGGGCTTTGACACCTGCGCTGCTGCTGTTGAAGCTGCTTTAGGCGCTAACTACAATCCTTGGGCTGCTAAGTAAT
>ULZK01023058.1_pt1 | contig 12281 bp, 13 predicted proteins | sample 1963021 | NCBI WGS metagenome assembly ULZK01 (sample SAMEA4835887, study PRJEB28245) | human gut metagenome | biome: gut microbiome; material: fecal sample | place: Denmark | collected 2008 | reverse complement strand
CTTTTTCAGAGTCTTCTGTCCGGGCGATTTTTTCAGTGAACACAGCAAAACAGGCGGTGACACGACATCCTACGTCACCTCAGGGATTATGGTCCCAGTCCGATCTGCCTTGTAGTCCGGAACACTACCCCACGGAACGGATCAAACGACATGGTCGTTATGGAGCTGAGTGATCTGCGCATCATCCATCCCCAGCACATCCCGCAAAATACTGTCCGTATGCTCACCAACAACAGGCGCAGACCGCATAGCCATATCTGCGCAGCCATGCATCTTGATGGGAGATCCCGGGATCTCAATTTCCTCTCCGATTCCGGTGTCCTTTACGGTCCAAAGCATATTGCGGTCGCGCAGTACGTCTTGCGCACAGACCTGGTCCATCGTTAGAATTCGACCGAAGGGAATCCCTGCTCCAACAAGCATCTCCTCCATCTCATCCACCGTGTAGTTGACGGCCCACGCAGAAATAATACTCTTCAACTCGCTGAGATAATTCTCGCACCGCTTTGCATTGGTAACAAAGCGCGGATCATCTACAAGATCCAATCGCTTCATCAGGCCGCAGAGCGATTTCCAAAATCCATCAGTTCCGCAGGCCATGACAAAGCTGCCATCCTTCGCATGAAAGGAATCGAAGGGGGAGATTCCAGGATCTCTATTTCCCTCCGGCCCGGAAATGTGGCCGTTAATCGTATATTCTACCGCTCCTGCCTCCAGAATAGAAAAAATCGTATCCACCATAGATACATCCAGCCGCCGCCCCATTCCGGTTTTACTGCGCTGGTATAGCGCCATGGCGATGCCCAGCGCCAGATATGTACCGGAATAGTTGTCGGCAATCGCAGGGCCGACCTTCGTCTGCTGGTCGCCAAAGCCGGTCATGCTCATCATGCCACCCATGGCCTGGGCAATAATGTCATAGCAAGGACGCTGAGCCAGCGGGCCTTCCAGTCCAAACCCGGAAATAGATGCATAAATGAGACCCGGATTGATTTCCTTGAGGACCTCATAGCCGAGACCAAGTCTCTCCATCGTCCCTACCCGAAAATTCTCGCATACCACGTCCGCTTCGGCCACCAGCTTTTTAAACAGCTCACGACCTTTCTCGGACTTCAGATCCAGCGTGATACCATATTTGTTTCGATTGATATAGGCAAAATAGCCGCTGGAGCCATTCTTGAACGGTGCCCAATTCCGGCTCTGATCCCCTTTTCCGGGTACCTCGATCTTAATTACTTCCGCTCCTTGATCAGCCAGATGCATCGTGCAGAACGGACCGCTGTATGCATGGGTCAAATCCAGCACGCGAACGCCGGAGAGCGGCTTTTCCTCCGGATTGCAGCAGGCAGCCGTAGGTTGATGAGTCATAAAAAATTCTCCTTAATATCAAAATTCACTTTTAGAAAAGGAGGGGGCGCTCAGGCCCCCTCCCAGTCCGCCAGGCAGGTATGCCTGGATGCTTGTCCACCATCGCGACCATTGGGAACTATTTGTATTCGGCGTCTGGACATGCCGTAATATATATCTTCCGGTCACGCACCAAGGACAGCATATCTCATCTTTCGGACTTCACCGGATCCTCTGCCAGCATATAGTCCTTCTTCGCAGAACACTTTCCAGCATTCCGGAATGCAGAGATAATAATTACGATCATGATGAATGCAATCGGGAATCCAATGATGACCCACATGCCCTTTACAGAGCTCACGCCGCCGGAGGCCACCAGCAGATACGCAACAACACCCATGATGATACCAAAGAGGATCTTCAGCGGCCGGGGAGCCTCATCATCCACACTGAGGCCATGGGTGCTGATGGTCGCCAATGCAGCAGCAACAGGATCGGCCATGGTTGCAAAAGACGTAAAAATAGCAATCAGGAACACTGCAATCAAAACCTTGCCTAACGGGAAGGAGTCCAGAATATAGAAAATTGTAGACTCCATACCGGTCGTATTCACAGCAGTCCAAATATCAAAAGCTCCGCTGCTCTGCAGATCAACAGTAATGCCGCCAAAAGCAGCGATCCACACCATGCAGAATAAAGAAGGGGCCAACACATTGACGAGAATAAAGGAGCGGATGGTCCGGCCCTTTGCCATACGGCTCAGGAACATACCCAGAATAGGCGCGTAAACGATAAAGGATGCCCAATACTGTACGATCCAGTCAGCATACCAGGTATCGCCTTCTGCCATCGTATTCAGAATTGCCGTCTGCGAAAACGCATTATCCATCAAATGTGCAAAGGACTCCGTGCCAAGCTTGGCCATAAAGGTGGAGGGGCCAAAAATGCACACAAAGATCAGCATGCCAATGAAGACAATCGTTGTGAAGGAAGAAAGCTTTTTCAGGCCTTTACCAATACCGGAAACACAGGAAACCGTGAAGAGCACCGTGATGATCACCGCCACCACCAGCCAAACACCTACACCAGTCTTCAATCCCAGCAGATACTCCACACCGGCGCCGATCTGCATCAGGCCCACGCCCATGGAGCATGCCACAGCACCGCACATGGTGAAAATCGTCAGTCCGTGAACCAACGTCTCCAGCTTGCTGGAATCTCGGCCAAGAGCAGACTTCAGCACCGGGCCGTAGGCCAGCGGTTTGCGGAGGTTATAGGCCGTCAGTGCAAAGGCCACAGCGCAAATCGTGTACATGCAGTACTGAGGAATAGACCAGTTCCACATCGTCTGGGAAATTGAGAAAATCGCAGCTTCGCGGCTTCCCGCTTCCACTCCTGCCGCCACCGGAGGAGTCATGAAGTGATAAATGGGTTCACCCATTGCCCAGAACAGCAGGCCCGTGCCGATGCCGCCGCACAAAGACATGGTAATCCAGTTCCACGTTTTAAAGTCCGGCTTTGCGTCAGGACCTCCGATTTTGATATTACCAAACTTTGAAAACGCGAGAACAATTGTCAGGATGATACATACAATGGCAAACAGCTCAAAGAACCATCCGGCCCGATCTGCCATTCCATAGAGGATACTGTTCAGGATACTACCAAGAGCATCTTTCGCAAAAACGCCGGCACCCACCAGAACACACAAACATGCCAACGCCGGCCAAAACGCGGCTTTATTGATGCTTATATTTTTCATATGTTCTCCCCAATCTATTTCTCCCTGGATTCTTCAAAAGTTTTTTAGAACTTATTGGAAAATCACTGCCATCTTCCGCTTTCCATCTCACTCGTAGTAAATGTCGATCTCATCCCGGTCATCGTGGAATTCCACTTCCTTGGCCCCTTCCAGCTTGGCATAATCTTCCTCGCTGAGGTTGACCACAGGGATATCCACATTGTAAAACCGCTTGGCGATGATCGGACCGGTCAAAACCACCGGATCACTACGAAGATTGATGATAGCGGCAGGCGCACAGCCAGTCCGGATCTGTTCCAGAATGATCAGGCCCGTACCACTGCTGCCCTTTGGTGTTGTAAAGGCCAAAACCTTACCGGCCATATTCTTTTGATAAAGGGAATGCCGATTGTCCCGGATGGTGCCGGTCTGGGGATCCACTGTGCCCCAGAAACTCATAGGTTCGTTGGCATAAAGCAGTTCAGCCCGGACATTGCCGTAAACCGCAGTCTTACACTTGACAGTTACTTTCTCCATGGTTTCGCCTCCTTTACGACCTTGCCCGCCACTGCGGACTCAATGCATTCCTTCATGCTGCCAAATACCGGCTGCAATCCCCGCATAGAGAAGCAATACGTGTCAAACTTGCCAGAGTTGGACATCATGGTTTTCGTTCCAAGATTCTTGTTCCGATACTCCAAAATGCAGCCATCACTGTAGATCTCAACTCCCAGGCGAATCAAACGCTCATACAGTCCGCTGTCCTTCAGACGATCAGCCACACTTCTGGGTGTAATCAGCCAGAAGTGCACATTGTCATGGACACGACGGCCCCGGAACAGCTCTTCCACCTTTGCACACTCATTGTACGAGCAGTGAGGGCAGCCCAGAACAATCGCATCAATATCCGTCACATCCAGATTGGTGATCTGGCGTTCCGCTTCCGCCAAATCAGACAGATGGATCTCTACCACCTCTTTTGGGGTCTTGCCGCCGAAAGCCTGTTCCTTGGTCTGCGCCTCAGGTGTGACTCCAATCATATGAAACAGCGCAATTCCTCCCGAAGAGGCGGCGGTTGCGCTGAACTGCTTGAGGATCTCGTTGGTAACGCCCTTGGTAGGCATTCCTTCCAATGCCCAGACCCGGTCTGCTACGATAGAACCGTATGAATAAGAGATCAGATTAAAAATATCCTCTTCCCCAAAATACTCCGGCTTAATATCAGAACCCAGTTTCACCAGGCCCTCAGCAAAGCGATTTTCCGGTCTGTGCAGGCCGAAATAAGGAACACGTCCGGCAATACCGCACAGCAGCTCCAGCGGACCTGCATAGCGATTGGTGCGGGCGCCAATGATCGAGTTGTAATAACAAATCACATTGGATTCCGCACTGGCAAACTGCTGGCCAAAAGACGGCGCCACGCCCACATGATAGGGCGCGCAAGACCAAGTAGGAATAGCGCCCATTTTTACATGCGCAGCTTCAATACGGCGTGTGGCTGACATGGTCTCCACATCGTGCTTTTGCCGATCCCAAAGGTTGAGGTCGCAAGCAGTGGCATTGGTGGTTGTGGGTACAGCAAACTTGGCCCCCTTAGCAGCCAAATGCTCCGCAAATGCAACCTGGGCTTCACCAGCGTAAACCGTGCTGTCATCGTGGCATCCAACAATTTCCACGAATTCCTCCACGTCGTAGAACGCCGCCAGATCGCACAGGGCCTGCATGGCCTGCTGTCTCATTTCACCCTGTGCACCATCCAGCATAGACTTTTCATAGTCTGTCAGTTTCATTGCTATCCCCTTTCTTTCCGCGGATACGAATACCCGCTGTTTTACATGTTATCCATTCCCGTCAGTCGCACACAAATGCAGTCATAGCAGCCTCCAGCTTGGCGCCGGCCGGCAGATCCCCGACCTGAACCAGCACTCTGGCCGGACGATGCTCTCCAAAAAACTCCGTATAGACTTCGTTGATAGCAGCAAAATCATCCAGTGTTTTGACAAACACATCCACTTTTGCGATGCTTTCTTTGCATCCGCCGCCTGCTTCCACAATGGAAAGGAGATTGTTCAGTACAGTCCTGGTAGCAGCCTTGATCTCAGTCACCATCTCATTCGTATCAGGGTCCAACGGGATTTGGCCGGAAGTGATGATCATGTTGCCGTACTTCCTGCCATGGGAATAGGGACCGATTGCCTTCGGAGCATGTTCACTTTTGAGTTCTTCCAGTTTCATATCGCGTTCCTCCTAAGTTTTTTATTGTGTACCAGAGTGGAGAACATCCACCCTGGTACATTCGGCGCAAAAATAAAGCAAAGAATTATCCAACTGCTACGAAAGGAGTGTTTCCTTACCTCCGACAGTCGATGCTGCCAAAGGAATAATCCAGATTCACGCAGGCACACACTGCTTCCGGATCACAGGACTGCACTTCCCGCTGGATCTTATTGACAAGCGATTTCCTGCAATAGCACACCAGCCCCTGACCGCCCTCCAGCATCTCTGTCCGGCAGGGATAGCTGTTTTGAAGTGTCTGTGCCAATTCTTTTGCCTTTGGTGTATAAAGTACCGCGGCAGACTTTACGTCGAAGCCGTACATCACCTTGTCAATGGCAATCACACATATATACAGGTCTAACACAGAGTACAGAAACAGATCCCAGTCCTGCAGCAAAATAGAGCCCACAGTGATGATTACAAAGTCCCCAATCAGCAGGATCGTACCAATCGGAAGATTCGGATACTTCCGGACCACCAGACGCCCTACTACCGTGGTTCCTCCAGTAGTAGCACCGCCTTTCAGGATCATACCCAAACCAATACCCATCACAACGCCGCCAAACACAGATGCAAGCAGCATATCTTCTGTCAGAGGAGGCAGGTGCGCCCACCAGTCCATCAAAACGGAGTTAAGAAGAACTGTCAAAGCCGTATATACCAGCAATTTTTTCCCCAAGAAGAACACAGCTACCAGCACCAAGGGCACATTGATCACCAGATTAAGAACACCAATCGGAATGTCAAACAGCGCCTTTGTCACTACAGCAATTCCCGTGACACTGCCTGGGATAATGTGTACCGGATCCAGAAACCACACGACGGATAGCGCATATAGAACACAGCCGCCGACTATATAGGCAAGTTCCAAAATGGTCTGCTTTGTTTGCAAGGTTCTGCCCATTTGGCCTGTCCTCCTCACAGTTCTCTTACAGTCTCCATGCCGGAACGGTAGCATTCCAAATTCGACGGGATATTCCGGCCTTTCTTGGAGAAGTACTGATCCAGACCCTCGCCAAAAGTCTCCGGATCGATGAGACCGGTGGCTTGCATCATAGCGCCCAGCATCACCAAATTAGCAGCCCGTCCGTTGTTCAGGCCATTGGCAATATTGGTGGCATCTACACCGAATACCTTGACGTTCTTCGGATACTCCCGTTCCCCCATCAAAGAGCTGTTGACTACGACCACGCCGCCGTCTCGCACATCGCCGATAAATTTGTCGAAAGAAGGCTCGTTCATCGCCAGCAAGACATCCAGCTTTGTAGGATAAGGGCTTCCGATCTCCTCATCGGAAATCACCACACTGCAGCTGGCCGTACCGCCCCGCATCTCAGCGCCATAAGAAGAGGTCCAGCTGACTTCCTTTCCCTGCCGTGCGGCTACATCAATGAGGATCTTGCCTGCGGTCAGAATTCCCTGTCCGCCGAAGCCTGCCAAAATCATATCAGCCATTATTTGCACCTCCACGGTCCACATAGACGCCCACAGGGAACATCTTCTCATTTTCATTCTTGATCTTTTCGTTGGCCTGTACAGGAGTCAGCTTCCAGTTTGTCGGACACGGAGACAGAACCTCGATCAACGAAAAGCCCTTGCCATCCCGCTGATTCTCAAAACCCCTCTTGATGAACTTTTTGGTCTGGTCGATATGCTTGGGGTCGTAAATCGCGCCACGGGCCAGGAACTCCACATCGAAAGCAGAAAATGCTTTCAGCATGTCCACAGGCTGTCCCATGGTCTCCTTCTTCCGCCCCGTCTTACTGCTAAGCGTCTTGTCACCCAGCAGCGTGGTCGCCAGGTTCATCTGGCCGCCAGTCATACCAAAGATTCCATTGTTGACCACGATCATGGTAATCGGCACATCTCGGATGGCAGCATAGGCAGTTTCATCCAGTCCAATGACATAGGAGCAACCATCTCCCGCATGTACATAGACGGTCTTGTTGGGGCGGACTTTTTTGATACCCGTGGCAACGGAAGCGCAACGTCCGTGAGGCCCTGCAATAAATTCAAAGTTCATAGCGTCCTGAGACCAGAAAGCGCAGGCGATATCCACGCAGGCAATAACCTGATCCTGGAGCCCTAACTCCTCGATACTTTCTGCGATCAGACGCTGGACAATCCCATGGCCGCAGCCGCCACAGTATCCGGCAGTATTGATAATGGATTCCGGTTTCTTGTAAGTAGGCATCTTATAGCACCTCCATAGGCTGAACGTTGCCCGCTTGGATTTCCTTGCAGTAGTCAATAATCCCTTCGACAGTAGGCAGGTCCTTACTGGTCAGATAACCATAGAGCGGTTTTTCACTGCGGGTAGCCAGCAAAATATCCTCGCCCATCTGAGAAGTGAGGCTCATTTCCACAGAAACGAAGCCCTTCACACTCTCCGGAAGCTGTGCAAATGCCTTACGGGGATAAGGCCACACCGTGATGGGACGAATAAGGCCCAATTTCAGGCCTTCCTTCCGGGCCTGCCGAACAGCAGAACGGCATACGCGGGAAGAGATTCCATAAGCAACCAGCACCAATTCAGCGTCTTCAGTCATGAAGTTCTCCCAACGCTGCTCCTCCTCAAACATGGTCCGGATCTTGTTCCGCATACGCTGATTGTAACTCTCGTATCCCTCATAGTAGCTGACGTTATAGGCCTTGTTTTTCTTCTGATCCCGCGGTTTGCCGGTGAGGGTCCAGTCAAACTTGTCCATATCATGTTCCTTGGATTCGGGCAAATAGCATTTTTCAATCATCTGGCAAATAGCGCCGTCGCTGAGAATCTCGACCACATTGCGATACTTCTCCGCCAGATCGAATGCCATGTAGGTCAGATCCGCACACTCCTGTACAGAGGCAGGCGCCAGAACCAGCAGCCGCTTGTCACCATGACCACCGCCTCTGGTAGACACCCAGTAAGAATCCTGACCGGCAGTGATCTCGCCGTCACCCAGGCCATAGCGCATAGCATTGACAATGACAGCGGGCAGTTCGGCCGCAGACAGATAGGAAATCTCCTCCTGCTTGAGGTCAAAACCCGGACCAGAAGAAGAAGACATACACCGGGCACCGCAGGCAGCTGCGCCGTAAAGCATGCTCATGCTGGCAATTTCATTCTCGCCCTGGATAAAAACGCCGCCGCGCTTTTCCATATTGTCGGCCATATACTCCAGGATCTCACTTTGGGGGGTAATGGGATAGCCGGCGTAGAAGCGGCACCCTGCACGGAGCGCAGCTTCTGCGATAGCTTCATTTCCTTTCAACAGCTTGTAGGATTCACTCACGTCAATTCTCCTTTCTCACTCCACCGTGAAGACATAATCCGGGCAAATCTTGTAGCACATCCCACAGCCAATGCACAGTTCATCGTCGACCTGGATGATTTCATAGCCCTTCTTGTTAACGGTTTCCAGCGGAATAATTGCATTTTTCGGACAAACTCCGACACACAGCCGGCAGCCCTTGCATAACTCTGTGTTTGCCATTGCCTTTGCCATTTAGGATTCCTCCCGACCGAAATTATTTTTGAAATATAAATATCGTTTTTTGAAACGCAAGATTACTATACAAGTTTTGAACCCAAATGTAAATACCATATTTTACTTTTCTACAAATGATACATCATTTTTAAAATTATATTGTGTATTTTAACATCCAGATATCCCGTTTCACTTTTCGAACGCTTTTTTTCATTTGACGCGCAGGGTTTTCGTGTATATAATGCAAAAGTAAGAAAACAATTTGTAGATTCCACAAAGGAGGTTCTATTTTATGCCCACTTCTTCAACTTCCAACAGCTCAGTCCAAGCTATTGACCGCGCGTTTCTGGTTCTGGAAACCGTGGCCAAGCAGGAATCCATAAGCCTGAACAATCTGCATAGAGAGTTGGGATTAAACAAGGCCTCCCTGCTGCGAGTTGCCACCACACTTTGTAATAACGGCTATTTACTCCGGGATGCTAAAACCGGTGATTATTCCCTCTCTCTGAAAGCCTTTGAAGTCGGCGTACACGCAGTTCGAAATTTGGACTATATCAATCTGGTTAAAGGTGAACTGGAAACACTGTCCAATGAACTGGGTGTTGTAGCCCAATTTTCCGTAGAAGACAACAACGAGCTTTTGTGTCTGGAAAGTTTTGACAGAAATAACTCGCCATTTTCTATCTATACCCGTGTGGGAGGACGATCTCCTCTCTATTCCACCAGTGCCGGAAAGGCCATTTTGAGTACATATTCCAATGAAGAAATCCTGCGCAAGTGGGAAATGATGGATGCCAAACCCCTAACCCCCAATACCATCCGTACTGCAGATGAGCTGATGCAGGACATTGCCCGGATTCGGGAGCGGAACTATGCGCTGGATATCGAGGAGAATGAACCGGGACTATTTTGTCTGGGTACCGTTTTGATGAACTACAACCGCAAACCGCTGGGCGCCATCAGTCTTTCCAGCCGTTCCATGACTGAAGAAGAGCAAATGCGGTACGCGCAGTCTCTACTCCAGCATACCCGGCGACTGTCCTCTATGCTTGGCTATTCCAATCGCTGACATCCATCTGCCCAAAGACCGTTTTGGCTGATGCTCCATAGTCCATATTGAAATAGGCTGCCACGGAATAGCGGCAAAATAAATCGACTGGACGGCTTGTTCAAAATACTACGCTCCCCTTATAAGAGGCAGTAAATGTAAAACTATCTCTTATAGGGGGAGCGTTTGTATCCAACAAAGTTATCCTCAGCGGAAAATGGAATCCCATCCGCCGTTGTGTGTCCAAAAGTACTTCTATGGGTAGTGTCAAGAGTTTTTCGCAAATTGGTTTGCAGCCCCTGGTGTGAATGAAGTCATCCAGCAATGGAGGTGTCCTCAAGAGTTGCCTCCAGGTGCTTCATGTTCATGTACTTCTTGTTGCCCCACTGGGTGCCGGCCACATGGCGCAGCCGGGCGCAGACCAGCATGAGGGCAGAATTACCGTCCGGGAAACTGCCTACTACACGGGTGCGGCGACGGATCTCCCGGTTCAGTCTTTCAATGACATTATTGGTGCGGATGCGAGTCCAGTGTTTGCTGGGGAAATCGCAATAGGTAAGCGTTTCCTCAATGCCATCCTCCACCTTCTTGGCGGCTTCCTTCAGTTTCATAGCACGCAGTTCTTCTACCACAGCTTTGGCCTTTTCACGGGCGGCTTTCTTGCTCTCCTGGGCGTGGATCGCCTTGAGCATCTTGGCCACCAGCTTCACCTTTGAGCGAGGCGTAACGGAGAACACATTACGGTAGAAGTGGACAGTACACCGCTGGTATTTGGCCTCAGGATACACCTCTCCCACGGCTTCCAGCATACCAAGACACTTGTCGCCAACGATGAGTTTTACGCCGTCCAGGCCACGGCCACGCAGCCACTGGAAGAAATTGACCCAGCTGGACTTGTCCTCTTTCATCCCCTCAGCGGCACCCAGGACCTCACGATAACCATCCTCATTGACCGCAATCGCCACCAGAATGGCCACATTCTCAAACTCTCCGCCCCAGTTGCGGCGTAGGTAGATCCCATCCACATAGACATACGGATATCGCCCACCTTGCAAAGGACGGTTCCGCCAATCCTCAATGTGGACATATGCTTTCTTGTTCAACTCACTGATGGTGGAGGGAGAAACCTTGCTGCCCCAGAGGGCCTCAGTAATATCCTCCACACGCCGGACAGATACGCCGGCCAGATACATCTCAATGAGGGCTTCCTCCACACTGCTCTCCCGGCGGCGATACCGCTCAATAATAGCAGTCTCGAAGGAGATCCCCTTGAGTTTTGGCACCTTGAGAGTAACGTCTCCGGAAGTCGTAGTGAGGTTGCGGCTGTAGTGGCCGCTGCGGTAGCCCTGGCGCTGCTCGTTACGCTCGTACCGGGCCGCTTGGGTCAGCTTCTCCGCCTCGGCTTCCAGAAGCTCGTTGAGTGTTTCCTCTACGCTGCCGCGTACAAGTTCCTTGAGCTGCCCCTTGATTACTTCTTCGTTCAGCTGTACAATCTTCTCGGACATGGTTTGCCGTCTCCTTTCAGAATGGTGTGTCGCGACTTCATTCTACCAGAGTACTGCAAACCATGTCTCCTTTTGTATACTTTCCAATTTGCGAAAATTATTGTACCTTATCCTTCTATGTGTAGTCCCGATATATACGTTATAGAAAGCTTTATATAAAATTTCTATACGGTTTTCATTCTCTTACTTAATATTCTGCGCTGCTGAAATCAATAAAAACACTCGGAATCAGATCTTCTCTGAGCTGACCCCGAGTGTTTTTCATTTCCCATATTTCTTTTTCAGACTCTGGTATCCCTTCTGCACTTCCCTTCGCAGATTATCGGCGGTCAGTATTTGCCACTGGGGATCAGGGCAGCTCAGATTCAGTCTCGCCAGTTCTATTGGGCAATATCGTTCTGGATCAAATCTGAAATCCCGCGCAACAAGCTGCTGCCACATACTTGGCTCATCAGGTAGATTGATCTTGTCCACTTCGTAGCTCATCAGCTCATGGATGGTGTCGATCTTCCGCAGGAACTCCTCTGCGGTCAGGTTCCCCCGGACATACTCCTCTCTCGCCAGCCGTGCGCTCTCGTTCCACTGGTCGTACTGCCCATAGTCTATCGGTAGAAGGTTAGAGCGCTCAAAGGGTGCTGCATCCTGCCAGTGGAGCAAGCGCGCATACATCCTGTCCCGCAGCTTTTTATAAATCAGAAGCGCTTCATCCTTTGAGGTCTTCTCCAGCCTTGCCAGATTCGCGCCGCGCTGTTTCAGCTCTGACCATTGGTAACCCGGTCACAGTACCGGGTGACCTTTTTCGTTTTCTGGATAAAATATCCCCAGCAGTCATACCGGCAAATCCTCTGACTGTCCTGCTCAAAGTAGAGTGCCAGCACCAATAACCGCAGCTC
>ULZK01019217.1_pt1 | contig 12589 bp, 5 predicted proteins | sample 1963021 | NCBI WGS metagenome assembly ULZK01 (sample SAMEA4835887, study PRJEB28245) | human gut metagenome | biome: gut microbiome; material: fecal sample | place: Denmark | collected 2008 | reverse complement strand
GCCTGCCCTGCAATGATTTCTACCGCCTCCATGAAGGAATACCCTCTGACTTTAATCAGATAATCCAGCGCCGATCTGCCACTGATACTCTGACTCCACCACATCCATTTCCCATTGGAAATCTTCAGACTGTCATGACTTCTGGTTGTGTAGGTATTCCCTGAAAAATGCACAAGCTCCTGCGGCTCATAGTTCTTCAGGTATGTCAGTAAATCCATTCTCTTTACTTCCTGCACAACTTCCGGTGCGATATAAGGCATACTTTTCATCTCCTCTCCTGCCCATGATTTGATATTCTCAAATGAATTTTTAGAATATCAGGGCATAAAAATAGCCGGGTGATTCTCATATTGAAAACCACTCGGCTATGTACCTAATCCAATTCAATTTCTAATTTTTTTAATATTTTTTCGAAATAATCTCTATCTTCTACAAAGTGACTATTATCTATTACTTGGTAATTACCCAATATATTTAAAATACTGTTTGTTCCTCTTTCATCTTTACCCTCTAATAAAGAACCAACAATTTCATTAAATTTGTTACTATTCTTTTTATAAGTTACAAGCAACATTTCCAATTCTTGTATCGTCATAATATAGAAATTTTCATTTTCATCAAAAATTTCAGGTATAGATGCCATCATAAGATGTGTATTATTTGAAAATTCATAAATTAAAAATATTTTAATAATAGGCTTTTTACCGGCATATTCTTCTGCAGAACTTTTTAATTGTTCATATGCCTTCCGAATATTTCTATCATAAAATGTATCTATCTGCTGCACATCTGGGATTTGTTGTTTTGCGGTTATTCTCAATAATCCTGATTTTAGTTCAAACAAGAATATTGCTCTCTCTGTTTCTATATAATAATCAGCACTCTTCTTCTTTCCCTCTGGAATTCTAGCCCACATGTTATCTGGCAAATATAGTTGAACCAATTCTTCAAAATAGTTCTCAAACATTTTACCAAAAATATTTACAAATTTTTGTCCTTTCCCTTTTTCTAAATAGTAATCTCTTATAATCCAATATAATCCATCTGCAAATGCCATTATTAACGGATAAATACTTACTAATATATATTCTCCACCTTTTTGTGTTTTCACAAATGGTCTACTGTAAAAAATCTGTTTCCCGATTTCACTTTTCCGTACATCATTATATGTCACAGAATAATAATCAATAATTCTTTTTAAATTTTCCTTATTTAGAACACTATCCTCTTTTTTATTGTACCATTCTTCTGGTGCTTTTAATGGTGTAGAATGCTGTGAACATAACCATAAAATTATCATTTCAACTTCTAATAGTTCGTCCACACTCATCCCAAATTTTTCTTCAACTATTTTATTTATATCAATAATTTCTTCTTTCTCTCTCAAAGATATTCCTAAGAAAAAATGATAATTTCTATTAAAATTTTGTTCACACCAACTTAATTTTTGATACCTGAATTGTTCGTACGTCATTCCCATTAAATATTTGAATACACCTTGTAAATTTGCATTTTTCAAATAGTCACTACCAGGTTTATTGTTCTCATATCCACGATATAGATTGACTATTCTTCCCACTTTTTCTTCTGTAATTTGTTCTTTCCTATAATCATTAGCATATTTAATCGAGTTATATGCAATATCTGGTATTTCCCATGCTGTCAACATAACTGGTACTATTTTATGAATAAACCCAAATTCACATATTTCCAGTGGAAATTTCATTGAACATGTTTCATCATCTTTAAATTGCTTTTTGAAGATATGAATAGATACTTCCCCAAAATATTCAATTATATTTTTTGTCTCAAATCCTTTTATATATGATATAAAATCTTTCATTTTCAGCTCCCCTCCTTACTCGTACTATTTCTAAATACAATACTAAAATAGTTAGATGATTATTTTTCCAGAAACCATCTAACTATTCTTTCTCCCCCAACTGAATTTTATCATTTTCCAGAATCACTTCTTATTTCTTCAATAATCTTCCCGATATTACACGTCACTTTTCCTTTACACACATGAATATCCTCATTGATCTTCTTCTCCTGTTCAATAGCAACGTCCACTTTCTTTGCCAACTCACCTATCTCGGAATTTTTCTTTGGATTTATACCCGTTCTTGCCAACAGAAGTTTATAAATAAATGTCTGATTACCAACCTTTTGATTCTTGATTATTTCTTCTTCATTCGGCTTAATATCTTCCTCATACGCATGTTCAAAATGTAGCAATAGAAACAGTTCAAACGCCGGATTGCTAACTGCCAAAATATTATTTTCCTCTCCTAATGCCAGAACATCATCATAGTCTTGTACCTTTTCCTCAAAAATATCTGCGTCAAAAACAATAACCATTTTGTCACGTTCTTCATCAAATGATATTTCTGGATTCTTCTTCTGATTTTCCGCAAAATCAATCAATTTTCTCGGAAAACTAATATCCTTATCTTCCTCTGTTTTTTCCAACAAACGAATATCAATGAGTGGATGTATATTCAAAAATTTACGGATATCAATCAATTTTCGAAAATACCATGTCTCTGTATTCGCACCTTCGCAAATAAAGAAATATTTGCGATATGGCTCGATCTGTTTTTCATAATCTGTACTTCTACTGTTCCAATTTGTATAACTTCTAACAGGAGACATACCTATTCCTCCTCTCTGAATTCAAACGTGCTAAATACCGGAATAGCACCATATCTGCCATCCAGATATGCTTTACTTAATACTTTATCATACCTTTCCTTAAACCGATCTAACGAATAGATTTCACTTGCATTTTCTGCATTCCGTTCAATAAACCATATTTCGTCTCTTCGGAAAATGCTTTGATCCATAATGGATGACTCATGGGTTGTGAACAGTAACTGCATTCTTTCTTCACTATGAAGCTGCATAAACAGTTGTAAAAATCTCTCCGTCAGTTTTGGATGTAAACTCCGCTCCAACTCATCCACAACATACAGCATATCTTCCCGCTTATTCAAAAGCATATCCATCAAATCAAACAGTCTTCTTGTTCCATCAGATTCCTCTTCGAATCCAAAATCATAAAATGATTTCACATGATTTAATCGGATTGTTGTCACTTTCGGTTCTTCGTGACCTTGCACTTCGATATTAAAGAAACTTTCATTAGACCTCATCGTCATCCGGAATGATGGATTTTCCTGCTCTTCTATCCGACTTTTCACATGACGCATTACTTTATCAAATACCGGTTTCGGCATTGCATTTGATAACTCATCTAATGATATCTCTTCAATTTTCACTTTACTAATTCCAGTATCAAAAGTTTCAATCAATTTGTTAATCAACTTTAGAGAGTCCGTATCATAATAATATTCCAAATCAATCAGTGGTGTATTTGGTGTTATGACTGCTATATGAGTTATGATCCAATCATACACCTCTTTGAAAAACAACAGCTTTGAGCGTACTGTATATTTCTTTCCTCTATTCATTTCTGTTAAAAATAGTGAGCTTTCATTTCCTGCAAAATCATCTGCATAAATTTCAAATTTATTTTTTTCTGTATTCGACAAGGTAATCGTATTGTCTAATATAGGACGCTTATTTCCCTCTCTTTCAAACAGGCAGCGTGCTGAACCATTCTGATAAAGCTCATACAACCATTCTGACGTAATTTTTCTTTTACTCAAAATAGCAGAAAAGCCATATGCATAAAACTTATCGCCAACTGTAATTTGTACCTCAAAACTACTTTCTCTTTCCTTGTTTTCCTCTCTATTTTTACAAAACATTCCTACTGCTTCCATAGGAATTCCTTTACTGATACACTCTTTGAAAAAACGGAAGAATTCTACTAAATTTGTTTTACCAGCAGCATTTGCACCATAAACTACTCCGTATTTTAATAATTGTGTGCTTTTTATTTTCAGTCTATGATTTGCATTTGTTCTGATCTTATTTGATGAAATCATTGTTAATTCCGTTGCACGATCAAAAGATTTAAAATTTTCTATACTAACCTTCACTAACATTTCTATCCACCTCCATCCTCATTATATGCTTTCTCATTCACAAAGTCAATTTAATTGTTTTATTTAGAGATTTTTTCGTTAAATATTTTATTTATTTTCTATTTTTGACATTTCATTTGATTTTATTCTTCTAATATGATTTCAATTAATTTCAAAATATCTTTATCTATAAAACGCAATGGTCTTCTTCATTTAATTCCAAACCAAATCAATTCCCCGCTTTATACATTCTCTTCCCCATAAGCTATGTATGCGGTGCCAGTCCTCTGACACCACATCTCTCACCTCTCCAGAACCTTACACTTTGTTTCTACCACTTCCACACTTTCATCTGGCTCCACATCTAAAATCGGATGTTCTTTCTTATCCATATCAAGCATTGCATTTAATTCCCCTAGTCTTGCAGTTTTCTGTTGTAACTCTTCCTCTTGAGCAAAGGACTTCTGCATCTCCAGTTTTGCTGTTTCAAGTTGTTCCTTTAGCGTTTCCAAGCGCTCCTGACAATGCAAGAGCCGATCCGGTATCTTCTCGATTTCATTATCAATACGTGTAATATTTCCATAGATATCTGTTCCAAGCGCTACCGGATAACTTCTTTTTCCTTTCAGTTCTACAACAAATTCTTTTGAAAAGGTATTATAAGAAAGTTCCATTCCAAATCCTCGGTATGCTCCAAGTACAACCGGCTCCGGAGATTTCATTGCTTTGCATGCCGCAATCAATGCCTGTCCCGCCTCTTTTTTATCTACATATACCGTTCCCTGAATCTGCATCGGTGGAAAAGTCTCCCGATCTTTCGGTGTATATTCTTTTACATGCGCCAAGTCTTCCTTATATTCTGCAATCCACTTTTCCTGCTGTTTAATCTGCTGTGGAAAATACGTCATCACTTTATCTTCCATCTCATACTTTTGACTTAGATAACTCTGCTTTAAAAGTTGTAACTTCGACACCTGAATATCCAAATCCATTTTTTCCTTGATAAACGGATTTCCGGCAGCAAGCGCTTTGATTTCTGCATAAGACAATGCGGTTGCATCCACATCTTCCACTGCCCTTACCGGATTTTTGGAAGTCATAATCTGGCTAATAATCTTCTGTTTATTTTCAATGACCTGATAGAGATACGCATCAAAGGTACCTTCCGTCACATAGCGGATAATATCCACCTTCTTATTTTTATTCCCCTGACGGACCGTCCTGCCGGCTCTCTGTTCCAGATCACGGGGACGCCACGGGCAATCGAGATCATGACTGGCAATAATCAAATCTTGTACATTCGTCCCGGCGCCCATTTTAAAGGTACTTCCCATCAAAATACGAACGTCCCCTTTCCTCACTTTTGCAAATAATTCTTTTTTGCGGACTTCTGTATTGGCATCATGGATAAATTGAATCTCTTTTTCCGGCACCCCTTTTGAAACCAGCTTATCCCGCACATCGTTGTACACGCTGAAACTTCCGTCCTTTTTCGGTGTAGACAAGTCGCAAAATAATAATTGTGTCAGCTTATCTTCTTTCGTATCATACCAAAATCGATATACTTCATCGACACAAGCATTGACCTTACTGTTATCATCATCCGGGAGCATTTCATTGACAAGCCGCTGATCTAACGCCAGCTTTCTTCCTTCATTGGTAATTAGAAGCATATTGTCTTCTGTCGGATTGACCATACCATTTCGCACTCGTTCCGCACGTTCTCCTAACTCTGTTACCATCTCCCTTTGCATATCACTTGGCTTTACGCTGATTACCCGGTATTCTGCTTCCGGTACTGGAAGATTCAACATATCCGCAGTCTGAATATCTGCCACCTCACGAAACATCATCATCAATTCCGGCAGGTTATAAAACTTCGCAAATCTTGTTTTCAACCGGTATCCCGTTCCCTCCGGGGCAAGCTCAATCGCAGTAACCGTCTCCCCAAAAGTAGACGCCCACGCATCAATGAACTGTAAATTGTGTTCCACTAACGTGTTGTACTGTAAATAACGCTGCATCGTATATAACTCGACCATCGAGTTGCTGATCGGCGTTCCCGTAGCAAAAATAACACCCCGTCCCCCAGTCACTTCATCCATATACCTTGTTTTCATAAACATATCTGAAGATTTCTGTGCTTCTGTCTGTGCAATTCCACCCACATTCCGCATTTTGGTATAAAGATACAAATTCTTGTACGAATCCGCTTCATCTACAAATAAACGATCAATTCCCAACTCTTCAAAGCAGACTACATCGTCCTTTTTACTCTGATCATTAAGCCTTTTTAACCTTGCTTCCAGCGTTTTCTTCATTTTCTCCAGTCGTTTGACTGTAATCCGATTTCCCCTCTCCCTTCCTGCCTCCTGGATTCCCTGCACCGTCTCCTGAATCTGTTCCTGCAACATCCGGCATTGACGCTCCACGCTTAACGGGATTCTTTCAAATTGCGAATGTCCGATAATAACTGCATCAATTTCGCTGGTAGCAATTCTCGCACAAAATTTCTTCCGGTTTTTCGTCTCAAAATCTTTTTTCGTTGCTACAAGCAAATTGGCAGAAGGATATAATTGTAACCACTCTGCCGCAAACTGATCAATGATATGATTCGGTACAACAATCATTGATTTATTACATAAACCAAGACGTTTACACTCCATTGCAGCGGCGACCATCGTATACGTTTTTCCAGCTCCTACCACATATGCAAGCAGTGTGTTTCCTCCATAAATGATACGGGCTACTCCGTTTCTCTGATGCTGGCGCAGCTGAATCTCCGGATTCATTCCATAAAATTTCAAATGACTTCCATCGTATTCTCTCGGACGTATGGCATTGAACTTTTCATTATAATACGAAGTCAACCGCTGGCGTCTTTCCGGTTCTTTCCAGATCCAATTCAAGAACTCCTGTTTAATTAAATCTTGTTTTCCCTGTGCAATGGCGGTTTCTTTCTTGTTGAGAATGGGTTTCTTCCTTCCCTCCTCGTCCTCCACATAGTCATACACACGCACATCCCGCAGATTCAAGGTATCTTCTAATATCCGATAGGCATTTACCAGATGGGTTCCATAGGTACTGTTTGCCTTTACATTTCCCTTATCAATGCTTTTCCCTTCGATATACCACTCTCCAGTCACATGAACAAACCGAACATTCATTTTCCATTGACAGTAATTCGGTGTCTGCAACAATTCAAACATGAAGTCTTTGATATCTTCCGGTGGTATCCATGTTGCTCCAAGTCGGACATTGATCTCCGATGCACTCAGGTCTTTTGGCTGTACCCGCTTTAACGCCTCTACATTTGGTCGATATAATTCCGAACTCTCAGCGGCAAACATTGCCTCTTTTAACTTTTCCCTGATATTTCCGGACAAATATTCATCTTCCGATACAAACGTTGGCTCTTTGCCCGACAAATCCAGAAGACGGAAAATCACGCCCTCCAGTTCCTTTTCAATCTCCTCTGCGCTCTTTCCAGTCAAGGTGCACATATATTCCATATCCACACGCGCATGTTCTGACAGCGACAGGGACAAGGCTTCGCTGGCTGTATCTACCCGTGTAACGGTTTGATGAGGTTTGATCGTACGCTTGGTAAACATATCCGCTTTCCGTTCTAATGTTCCATCCTCTGCCACAATTTCAAGAGAACACAAAAGCGGGTAACTGTTGTCCTCCGAAAACACAAGACTGTTTGCTCTTGAATTTAATAATCCATATCTGCTTTGGAACTGGTCATACAAACGATTCAATTTTCTTTGCTGGTCTGCAATGACTTCATCCGAATATTCTTCCATCTGATATGCAATCAGTTCTCGTACACAATCCCGGATGGCAATCATACCTTTTACCCGGTTTTCTCCGGTTACAGACAATTCCACCGGACGCATCCTACTGTTTTCCCGGTAATAAATTTTCCCATCCCGTAACGCATACGAAAAATTTGCCACATCCGGTTCTGCCGGAATGGAATGATCCTCTGTCTCTACCAGTTCTTCTACTTCATACTCTGTAATCTGTGCAGAAATATTTGGGATTGCTTCTGAAAGCAATTCTCCCAAATCGGCATCTTCAAATGGTTTACAGACAAGCTGCGGTCCATATGCACCGGATACAATCTCCAATTTTCCTAAAACCATCTCTGGATGCTCCTGAAAATACGGATTGATACAGACGATCCGATGTTTCTTTTCTCCCTTTTCATTCGTAAATTCATTTCGCTGAAGAACATTTACATCCACCCATGCCGGCAGTTCTGTACTTCTCGGATTCTCTTTCTTCTGCAAGAACAGAATATCCGTGTTGACGATAGTTCCTGCATTTTCCAAAAAAGTATTGTTCGGAAGACGAATCGCTCCCAGCAGATCACATCGCTCTGCGATATACTTCCGCACCCGGTTATCTCGTTTGTCCATTGTGCCGCCGCTGATTCCGTTCGATGTTATCAGCGCAAGAACGCCGCCCGGTCTTGTTTTATCAATAGACTTTGCGATAAAGTAATCATGGATCAAAAAGTTTAAGGAATCATACCGCTTATCTGAAACTTTATAATTGGCAAAAGGTACATTTCCAACGACCACATCAAAGAAACTGTCCGGCAGGTTTGTCTCCTCATATCCTTGCACTACAATCGAAGATTTCTGATATAACTGCCTCGCAATTCTTCCGGAAATAGAGTCGATTTCCACTCCATAAACGTTACAATCAGATAACTGCTCCGGTTTCATCCCGATAAAATTTCCAATTCCACAAGACGGCTCCAAAATGTTTCCGGATTGTAATCCCATATTCTCTAACGCCTGATAAATGGAACGGATCACAACCGGCGGCGTATAGAAAGCAGTCATGGTCGATTCCCTCGCTGCCCGATATTCTTCCTCTGTCAGAATACGTTTCAGCTCCACATATTCACGATTCCATGAGGAAACAGATTCATCAAACGCATCCGCTAATCCGCCCCAGCCAACATAACCGGATAAAACCTGCTGTTCTTCTCTTGTCGCATAACGATTCTGTGCTTCACATTGTTTCAACACCTGAATGGCTTTCACATTTGCCCAGAATTTTTCTCTTGCAGTTCCTTTTCCAAGCCCATCGTCTGTGATCTGAAACTGAAGTCGTTGAGACTGTGGAATTTCCGGATGGAGATCAAAAGAATCCTTCCTTCTCGGCGTGGCTTTTTCCCACGCCGGAGATAGATCCTGCGCGGTTTCTTTTTCGACTGGTAAATTCGGTTCTTGCGAAAATCCCTCTTCTTCCTCTTTCATGGATTCTTTTCTCTTCTTCAAAGAATCATTTGCCGGATTTTCCCGCAATTTCCGCTCAAACTCTTCTCGTTGCATTTCCTCTGTGAAAATTGGATACTTCTGATTCCGTAGACGAACCATATCTTCAGAAATGGAAAGAATCTCATATCCATCTACTCCGATATACACAAGCGTATCTGCCTGCAACTCATAGGTATCTTCCTGATCCGGCGCTAACTCTTCTGTGTTCTCTTCCGCTTTTTCCATTTCTTCCTCTATATGCTCCGGAGAAGAAAGTGTCTCTGATATAGGAAGTGGAACCGTTTCTTTTTCGGCTGGTATCGGTATAAACAAACTGAAAATACCATCCCGGAACTCGCACACATCCCGATATGCCTTCTGCATAGACGCATACTTCCGATCAAAATCTGCGGTATTTGCAAGAACAGAAGACATTTCTTCCGCCAGTTGTTCCACACGTTTTTTCTCTTCCAGCTGTGGGCGTATCTGCCGGATTGCTTCGTCATACATTGCTCCACGCGCATATGGTCGTATCACTTCTTCTGGCTGATCGGAATAAAAATGATAAATTTCTCTGGTAAGAATGTGTTTCTCATATTCCGGAAGATATTCCAGTTCTTTCGCTGTCATATACCGGTCAGCCGCTATCAATTCCTCAATCCGTTTCGCTGCCTGAGACCATTTCAGTAAAAGTTGAGGCGCTCCCTCCTGATATCCTCTGCTCAGCTTTAATCCTTTGGCGCTATGCTCTTCACTGATCCCCGTTCCACTTAAAATCGGAGACCGTCCGCCCATTCCATACTCTTCCTTCAGAAACTCTTCTTGCTCTCTCCTGCTATGCCCCTGCAAAAAATAAGAGTAAATGCGGAACTTTCCATGCTGGATTCCGCTCCCGCTTCGCAGCACATAATCTACCATTTCCTGGGAAAAAGAAAAAGCAGAGGACTTTTCCTCTGCCAAGTCTTGTAAAAATTCAAATTGTCCATCTACGGTTCGTAATGGTTCTGTCTGATCCCGCAGTTCCCCAAGCAGACGCATTCCCTCAAAATAATCTGCAGTCACACCCCAGTCATAATAACTTTGCGCAGTACGAGCAGAAACACTTCCTTCCCATAAATGCAACACATTCTGATAGGTTTTGTACCCAACTGTTCTGCCATCTTGCAATGTCAGCTCGGTCGGTTCATGATTAAAAATATTCTTGATATAGTCTCTGCGTGTTTCCCGGTCTTCTTCCCGCTCAAAAAATGCACGGATTTCTGCTTTCTTCGCTTTCAAATAAGGCGTAGCAAGCAAAAGTTCTTTGATATCTTGATCCCGATGAAAAAATGGAAGGCTTTTATCTTCCTTGCTTCTGTCATACCATGCTAACGGTTGATCAATTCTGTCCTCACGATTTCTTCCGCTGACTGCCGGATGTTGTTCACCATCCCTACCCATTGCATCGGATCGCTGGCTTTCATCTCTTCCGTCACGTTCTGTGCTTTCATCATCTCTGTTACCAACTGTTCCATCCTGCTCTGTGCTGCGTCTTGTGTCTCTTTCAAGTGCCGGCTCAGTTTCCCTTGCGTCAGAAGATTCAGATAGATTCCGTAACGGTGTTCTTTCAGATAGTTCAGACGAAGGGAGCCATATTTCCCAATGCGTACTTCCGGTTCGTCCGGTACGGTCAGATTCGGTAACAGGTAATCGCCCTGCCTGCTGTATGTCACGCTTCTCATGTGCAAAACTCCTTTCCATGTTGGCTGTTTTTCTGCCTTTTTCTTCATTATAAAAAACGTTTTCTGTTTGCGCAAAGGTGCGATCATTCCGTTTTTGCTCCTGCTGTAACTTTCGGATGGTGTCCGATATTTCTGCTAACGCCATCTCTGCCACATCACTTGTAGCCGTTCCAAATAAGTTGACAAGCTCCGGCGTATGGAAATCCCGGATATTGCGAAACTCTTCCTTCCCCAGATATAACGCAGAATCAATGCCACACCGAACCATTAACATATAAGCGATACTGTTTGATAACAGTGTTCTCGTTTCCACCTCTACACTATATGCATCCAGTTCTTCTAAGAAACTGTCTTGTCTGTATGCAAGGATATCCGGCATATAGTCCAACAGGTTATCTTCCGCCGCATGCTGTGCTGCCTGCAAAATAACCTCTGCAAATTCTGTCACATCCTCTGATACCCGGAACGCATTTCGTAACGTTTCCTGAATTGCTTCCCGGTTTTCTTCCGTAATCTCCCACAAAGGAACCGGACGAACCAAACGCTTGTATTTTCCTTCTGACGTATCCGTGACATCAAAATAATATTTCAGCTTTGCGCTACTTCCACTTTTGTCAAATACAGCAATCGCTTTGGAATCATGTTTTACCCACCGTCCAAACTTCCGATTCCAATCTTCCATTCCCAGAACTGCGGACGCCTCCGGTCTCTGCAAATAGACAAGAAGCTGTTCATCAAAGGGCAGCCGGAAATTCCGGCAGGCAGAATTTAAAAAGTAAAGCCATTGTTCTTCGGTTGCTGTTACTTCTTTGATTCCTTCCGCATACAACTCTGTAATCAAATCATATTTCTTCGCCATAGCTTCAACCCTACCTTTTCTAATACACGAATCTCTTGATCCGTTTCTGCTCTTATAACATAACGTGCCATTTCAAACACCTTCCTCTTGTTACTTAATCCTCTGTTTTCTGTTCCTTATCTTTCCCCGCTAAAAAGCTAAAAACCTTATTCGCTTTTACTGCTTTTTGAATCTCATTGATCAGACTAATTTCTGCCACCGTGATTCCGGGTATGGATAAGATTTCATCCATTGTCATTGCAAGAACGGCTTTTTCGGTATCAAATCCCTCACTAATTAACTTAGACAGACATTTCACCGCTTTTTGATTGATTTGTGCCATATATCGATCATCTCCCTGCATTCAAACAGGGGCAGATTACTCCGCCCCTGACATAACTTCTTTTATCTGTTTCTTATTTTTTCTTACGGGTTTCTCTTCGTTTCCAAATAGAAAAACCTGCTACACTTGCTGCGGAAATACCTGCTACAATCAACCACAACATAGCCTGACTGCGATCCCCCGTTTTCGGTGCATCTGATTTTGATGTTTCCGGTTTTGGCGGCAACTCTTTTTCCACAACTTTTACCGTCTGTCCCTGATCCTCCAGATCTTCATGTGAGGTGATTTCAATCTCGCTATCTTCACTCACAAGATACAGCTTTTCAAATACAACCAATTCTTTTCCTGCAAGTCCGGCTCCATCAAAAGTAAACGTTACATCCACCGTTCCTTTTGCGTCTTTCGCCTCAAAGGTA
>ULZK01035660.1_pt1 | contig 12926 bp, 3 predicted proteins | sample 1963021 | NCBI WGS metagenome assembly ULZK01 (sample SAMEA4835887, study PRJEB28245) | human gut metagenome | biome: gut microbiome; material: fecal sample | place: Denmark | collected 2008 | reverse complement strand
TCTCCCCTGTTTCGGGTCGAAGGCGGGCAAAACACGTTTGGTGCGGTGAGAATCAGTCCTCGACTGCATGCCATCCATCGGCATGCTTGGCGGAGCGCACCTTCACGAGCACGCAGCCGGCGCCGGCGATGGTCATGATCGCCGCCAGCGTGGCGATTGCGGTGGTGTCCGATCCGGTGGAGGCCAGACCATTGTTCGTCACACCTGCGGCCTGCTTCTTGGCCTGTTCGGCCTTCTGCTTCTTGGCTTCGGCATCCTTCTTGGCTTGGTCGGCCTTCTTCTGGGCTTCCTGCTGCTTCTTGGCTTCCTCCTCGGCCTTCTTCCGGGCTTCGGCTTCGGCCTGCTTGGCGGCGGCGAGCTCCTTGTCGGACGCCTGCTTGTCGGCGAGCTTGGCATCATAGTCGGCCTTGGCTTTCTCGTATGCCTTGTCGGCCTCATCCTTGGCCTTGTTCGCCTCGTCCAGCTTGGACTGCGCTTCCGTCAGCTTCGCGTTCGCCTTCTTGAGGTTCTCCTCGGCGTTCTGCAGACGCTTGATGGTGTTCTGGGCGTCGTTGAGCTTGCCGGTGGCCGCGTTGAGGTCGTCCTTCGCCTTCGCGTATGCGGCCTTGGCGTCGGCGATGGCCTCGTCGGCGGCCTTGACCTGCTTGGCGGCGGCTTCAACCTTCGCGTCGGAAACGGTCTTGGCGTCGAGCGCGGCCTGCTTGGCCTTCTCGGCCTCGGCCTTGGCTGCCTTGGCGGCGGCCAGGTCGGCTGCGGCCTTCGTCTTGTCCGTGTTCGCCTGCTTGATCGCGGCTTCCGCATCCGTCTTGTTCTTGGCGGCGGTCTGGGTCAGCTTGTCGGCGGTATCGATCTTCGCCTGTGCGGCGGCGACTGCCGTGTTCGCCTTGTCCACTGCCGTCTGGGCTGCGGTCTGGGCGTCGGTGGCGGCGTCGGCTCCGGACCGGGCTTCCTTGGTGGCCTGCTGGGCGGCGGAATAAGCCGCGTTCTTATCGGCTTGATCCTTCCTGGCTTCCTCCAACGCCTTGGCCTTGTCCTCGTTCGCCTTCACGGCCTCGTCATACGCTTTCTGCGCCTCGTCGGCGGCAGCCTGCAAATCCCTGGCCTTCTGCGCGGCCTGCTGGGCTTCCTCAGCGGCCTTCCGTGCGGACTGCTGGGCGGCGGCCAGCGCCTTGGCCGCATCGGAAGCGTCCTGTGCGGCCTGCTTGCTCTTGGACAATGCGGTCTGGTATGCGGCGTCGGCTCCGGTCAGGGAATCACGGTAGGCAGTCAAATCAGTCAGGTATGCGTCAACGTCCATGATGCGGCCCGCGTCGGAGCCGATTCCGTTAGCGTTTTCGGTGAACAGCTGACTATGGGTGTTCCCGCCGATACCCGTGATGTTGCCGTTCTGGCTGACGCCGAAACCGGTGAGGGTCAAATCGGGGTTGACCAGCGTGGTGTAATGGCCATAAGCGCAGGGTTTGACGGGCTTGCCGTCCGAGGCCTTGCAATCCAGGACACCGTCGGACATGTCCTTCTCATACATGGACTTCTCCGTGTCGTACCAGCCCTTAAAGGGATCAGTGTAACCCCAGGCGAGGTTTTCGCTGGCGGGGAATTGAAGTGGATGGTTCACGTTGTTGTTGGCATAATCCGCATCCGCCATGGCCTGTGCCATCAGGGTGTCACTGACCTTGAGGGGCTGCAGGCCTTCCTTCGCGCGAAGCTGATTGGCTTCCTGGATGAACTTCAGGGCCTCGATCATGTTGTCCAACGTGGTCGCATCACCCTTGGCACCATTATGAATGGCGTCAAGATACTCGGTGACGGTCGGATCGGTGAGAACCTTGACTGCCTGAGAGGCACCCTTGTCGCCGAAGTAGGCCACTGCGCCCTGAGACAGCTTGTCCTGAGCCTCGTCTGCCGCTTCCTTCTTGGCGTCGGCCTCGCTCTTGGCATCGGCGGCGGCCTGCTGCTTCGCCTCGGCGTTGGAAGAGGAGTCGGACACCGCCTTGTCGGCATCCTTCTGCGCCTGTTCCGCCTTCTGCTGGGCGGTGGCGGCGTCGGCTGCGGCCTTCTTCGCCGCTTTGAGCTTCGCGGCCAGGTCGGAAAGACCTCCATCATCCTTGGACAATTGCTCGACCTTGGCATCGGCCTTCCGCTTGGCTTCAAGCGCCTTGGCCTCGGCCTGCCTGGCCGCATCCAGCTTGGCTTGCGCGACGTTCACCGCCTCGTCGGCCTTCGTCTTGTCGCCGGTCGCCATGGCCTGCTGCTGCTTGGCCGCGGCCAGCTCCTTCTCGGCGGCGGCCTTGTCGGCCGCGGCCTTCTTTGCGTCCGCGTCGGCCCGGCCGGCCTTCTTCTGCGCATCACTGATGGCGGTATCCGCCGCATCGGCCTTCTTCTGCGCGTCCGTGGCCTGCTTGTCGGCCGCATCAATATCGGTCTGGGCCGTGCCGGCGGCCTGCTGATGGGAGGCGGATTCGGCCGTGGCCTCATCCTTCGCGGTCTGTGCGGTCCGCTTGTCGGCTTCTGCCTTCGACTGGTCATCGGATGCCTGCCGCATGGCCTTGCTGGCGTCATTGATGGCGTTGGACGCGTCGTTCGCGGCCTGCTGGGCGGCGGCGATCTTGTCGGCCGTGCCGGTCGCATCCTGTGCGGCCTGCTGTTGGGCCTTATTGGCGTCGTCGTAGTTCGCCTGCGCCTGCTGCTGGTTGTTTGCGGCTGTCTGCTGCTGGGCGGCGGCGGCGTCGAGGTTCTGCTTGGCGGTGTCCAGTGCGGCTGCGGCGGCGTCGGCCTTGGCCTGTGCTTCGGTCACGCCGGTCGGGGATGCCTGTGCGATGGCCTGGTTGGCTTCGGTGGTGCTCTGCTGTGCCTGCTGGATGCTGTCTTGGGCCTGTGTGATTGCCTGATTGGTTTGGTCGCCGGTGGTTGTGGTTTCGTCGGCCATTGCGACTGCCGGAGCGGCAAGGGTTGCCATCACGGCGGTGGTTGCCACTGTGATCTTGGTGATGCCGTGTGTCATGGGGAGTTTCTTCTTTCTCGTGTATGTGTCTTCCTTTTCGGGTTTACCCCGATGTCGGGAGATTACGTGTTTTTGTTTCACAAACATATAGTAACACCTTTTTTTACTAACGCAAATTGTCACTATCATGTGTCTGTGGCAAACCTATATGATGACCCACGGCACGCCGACTGCGACAAAGCGAAAATCCGACAGCCAATATCCCCGTCACGGTGACGCCCGAAACAAAAGCCGCCTTTTTTACGTCCCCCGTGGCATCTCCGGGCAAGGGGGCCTGATCGGGCATGCTGTTGCGCTCCCCCGTGACAAGCAGTCGCAGCGTATTGCCCTGCCCCGTACAGGTGAGGAGCGTGACCTCGTCCTTCCCCTTATGGACACGCAACGATTTCGTGTCGGTAGGAGAGACGATGCGTTTGCTGGTGACTCGATAGGCGAGCGTGTTACCCATGACCTTGATATAGAACGGGTCGCCGTCTTCGAGTTCACCGAGCCGGGTGAACAGGGTCGCGCCTTTCAGATTCGAATGACCGGTGATTACGGCGCGCGTATTCTTGCCACCGATAGGCAGACTGGTGCCCGCCAGATGGCCGGCCGCATGTTCGAGCACATCTTGACCAGCTCCGTGGAGGATGGGCATGTCGACGCTGATCTTCGGAATCAGAATCTCACCCATGGCATCCAACCCATTCACGGACAGTTGACGCCGGTATTCGGCATCGCCCTCGAAATTGCCCTCGGTCTTCCCATCGAACACAGGTTCGCCTATCTGTGGCTGACCGCCTTCATAAAGACGCTGATTATATGCGATGGCAGATTGGATGACGCTTTGACGGGAGGATTCCGGAAACAGCGCGGCCGTCTGGCTGACGGATCTCGCCTGCTCGTCAACGGCGCGGTCGCCGAGCGTCTGCTGGATGCGGGGCATGGCGACAAGCACCATGCCCGCGATCAGGCAGATGACTGCGGCGACCGCGTAGATCCGGGAATGGCGGACGAGCCGGCGGGCGCGATTGTCGCGCGCCCGCTTGTCGCGGACCGCATCCGCGACGCTCTCCCACACGTCGGTTTCGGCCGCTGCCGTCACTTCGCGTGCTTTCCGCCGGTGATCGGCATGTGCTTACCGGTGCGCTTGGTTGCGGCCATGCGCATGCGTAGCATCGGCATCATCACGCCGAGCGCGATCAGCATGAGCGCGAATCCGGCGTACAGCCAGATGGTCGGCACCTGGGCCTGTCCGCCCGTGAACGGCAGGGTGGTCAGGCTCGGCTCCCACTGGGCGTATACGGTGGTGCTGCCTTCGGCGGGCAGTGTGACCTTGCCTTCGCCCGGCTGCAGGAAAGTGCTCCCTGCGGGCGGGTTCTTCTCCGTGCTCCATCCGACGAACCGGTAGCCGGGTCGGGTGATCTTCGGCTCCTTCGCGTCACCGGGGATGGTGACGGTGGAGAAGGCGTCGCCGGTCACGTCATCGACATGGCCGATGCCGCCGTTCGGGTTGAACTTCAGGCTGGCACCGTTGATTTTCCACTGCGCGTAGAGCACGGAGGTGTTCTTCGGCGTGGACTTGTCGTTGGCCGTCAGCACGTAGTCGGCTCCCGTGGCGTATGCCTTGCCCTTGCCGTCGGCCTGCGTGTTCCAGCCGGAGAATGTGTAACCAGGACGGTCGAACGGGTTCGTGATGGTCTTCACGGTCTGGTCGACAACACCGTCCACCGTCTTGGTTTCCGAGCCGACGGTTCCGATGTTGCTGTTGTACACCAGGTGTGCGGGGTCGGCCTTCCATTGGGCCCACACGGTGGTGGTTCTCGGTTCAAGCGTGTGTTTGTCGCCCGGTTGCAGGCTTGGGTCGCCGCGTTTGCTGGTGCTCCAGCCGGTGAACGTGTAGCCTGGACGGTCGAAGCTGTTCTGGCTGATGGTCACCGTGTCGCCGGTGTTGCCGGTGGTGTCGGGTGTGCTGCCTGTGGTGTTCGGCCAGTCGTTGCGGTACTGGATGGTTGCCGGGTTTGCCTTCCAGATGGCGTACAGGTCGTTGCCTGCTGGCTTCATCACGTACTGGCTGACGCCGTTCTTGCCTTCGCCGTATGCGGTGCCGGAACCGTCCTTGGCGGTGTCCCAACGAACGAACGTGTATCCGTCGCGGGTGAAACCATTGGCGTTTGTGGTCAGTTCGTCACCGGTCTTGCCGGATTGCGCCGCCGTGTTGCCTCCGGTTGCGCCGTTGCCGTGATAGGTGAGGGTTTGCGCGTTACCGGCCCAGCAGGCATATAGGGTGCTGGAACCACGCAACGTCCACTCGCTGTTAGGTTTCACTGCATTGCCCTTGCAGTCGGCCTGAGTGTTCCACGTGACGAACGTGTAGCCGTCGCGGGTGAATCCGTTGTCGCGCACGTTGATCTTCTCGTCGGTCTTGCCAGTCTGCGGGTCGGTCTTGCCGCCGGTCGCCCCGTTGCCGTCGTAGGTGAGGCCGGCCTGGCCGGGCGTCCACTGCGCGTACAGGGTGAGCGTGCCGTTCGCCGTCCACCTGGCTCCCGGCGCGTACCTGGCGCCGCTCCCGTCCGGGCTGGTGGCCCAGCCGGCGAACGTGTACCCGTCGATCGTCCAGCCGTTCTGGCCGATGGTCGGCGTGTCTCCGGTGTGGCCATCCCAGTTGGGGGTGCCCTGGCCTCCCGTGGTCTTGCCCGCGGGCGGGTTCGGATTGTAGCGGATGTGGGCCTCGTTGGCCGACCATTGGGCGACCATGGTGACGATCCCGTTCGGCTGCGTGGTCAGGTTCGTGACCCACTGGCCGTCGCCGTACGCCTGCTGGTTGTCGGCGCGCTTCCACCCGGTGAACGTGTACCCGTCGCGGACGAACCCGTTCCGGTGCAGGTTCTGGCCGATGTTGTATTGGAACGCCTGATCCGGGGTGCCGCCGCCGGTCGCCCCGTTGCCGGCGAATCTGACTGTGTACCCGTTGCCGACCCAGTGCGCGTACACGGTCACGTTGCCGGTGAGCGGCGTGTTGAAATCGTATTTGTTTCCGCCGTTCGGGGCCGTGTACCAGCCGTCGAACCGGTAGCCGGGAATCTTGCCCGTGTCGCCGGCCGCCCAACCGGATTTGTCGGCGGCGGCCGTGTTGTAGGGCACGGTCTGCGATGCGGGCGTGCCGGGCGCGTTGCTGCCGGCGGGCGCGTTCACGTTGTACGACAGGGTGGGGTTGATGGCCCACAATGCGTATACGGTCTTCGCCCTGGCGGGCATGACGATCTCCGTCCTGACGTTCGCGTTCAGCGTGTTCCGGTCCATGGTGTCGCCGACGGGCACGTCCCTGTCGTTGGCGTCCGTGTTCGCGCTCCACCCGTAGAACGTGCGGTTGGTCTTGCCGATCTGGCTGGAATCCCAGCAGTCGGAGTCGGCCTTCGCGGTCGCCAATGTGATCCTGGTGCCGGCCGGATAATAGACCTGGCAGCCGGATACGGCGCCCGTGTCGGCGATCGTCTCCACGCGCACGCTGCCGTCGGATCGGGTGATCGTACGCTGGGCGGTCCCGTCATCCTGTCTGGCGGTCGTGTCGGTCAGCACCCTGCGGTCGTCCGCGATGGTTCCGGACTCCGGTCCGGCGCTCTTGTCGGCCGCAAGCCTGACCGTGCCATCCGTCCCGGATGCGGCGGTTTCGGTCCTGCCCGTCTCGGTGCGCGAGGGCACTTGGCCGGTTCCGCCGTTCCCGTCGTAGCCGAGCCTGTAGGCCTTGGTGAAGCTCAGATCGTCGAGGATGTTGCCGTTGACGTTGTTGCTGGAGCTTACCGACTTGAAGGTGAAGCGGGTGACCGTCCCGGTGGCGATGTACGTGCCGGTGTAGGTCTCCCACTGCCCGTCATGGTTACGGCTGGAATGGTTCGACTCATGGTTCGACTCGGCGTCGTTGCTCACCTTCGTGGAGATGACCTTGCCGACGTCGCCCGGCTGGTCGCCGTTGCCGTTGACGGTGGTTCGCCTCGCGTCCTGGGCGGATTCCTTGCCGGGTTCGCCGATCATGACGCTCATCCCGTCGAGGTGGTTCCTGTCGAGGCTGGCGTGCTTCAACGTCCAGCGGTAGGACACGCCCGGGATGGTGGCGATGTCCTGGTAGATGGCGGTGCCCGCCTGTCCCGCGACGAGTTCCGCGTACTGGTTGCCGGTCTTGGAGTCCTTCTGCAGTTCGACTCCCTGTGCGATCTGCTGCCAGTCGGTTCCCTTGGTCTGGGTCGACTTCCATGCGAATTTGGAGGCGTCCCATCCCGGGATTGGCGCCCAGGGGTCCTTGTCGATGCCGATGTGCCGCGCGTATCTGCCGTTGATCGGGTCGACGACGGTCCAGTCGTCCCACGGGTATTTGGTGGAGACACCGGCGATCAGGCCGGCCGGATAGTCGAACGAGCCGTTGACCAGTTCGGTCGGCAGACTGTCGGTCTTGCCGGCGATGGTCTTCACCTTGCCATCGGTGGAGGCCTTGATCTGCGACGTGCTCTTCTTGGCCCCGCCGTTCGCGTCGTAGCTGAGCTTGTAGGCGAGGCGGAAGCTCAGGTCGTCGATGATGCTGTCATTGGCGGAGGCAGTAAGAGTACCGTCCTTGGCGACGCCCCTGTAGGCGATCATCGTGCGGGATTGTCCGGCTGGGATAATGACCGTGCCCTCGTAGGATTCCCAGTCGTCGGAATGGTCCCACGGTTCGTGGCTGCCTTCCGTGGCGTCCATGGAATCGGAGTGCGTGTAGGCGACGGTTCCCACATCGCCGGTCTTGTCCCCGTACTTCTGGCCGGTCTTGGAGACCGTGGTGCGGGTCAGTTTGACCGGGGTGAGATGATCCTTGTCGGGGCCGGTGAGCAGGGTCACGCCGCCCGCGTTGCCTTTGGAGCGGCCGGAGTGGCGGATACTGAACGTGTAGCTGGCGCCGGGCGTCGTGTTCACGGTCTGGGCGACGGTACGGCCCGCATGCACGTCGGCGGCCGTGTTCCCGTCCTTCTCCCGGTGCAGTTCGAAGTTCTGGTTGCCGCCGATGGCATCGAGATCCTGCCAAGCGAACGTGGCGGCGGTCAGGCCGCCGGCCTTCACGCCCGGCTGTCCGCCCATGGCCTGCGCGTAGGAGCGGATCATGCCCTTATTGGGCGTCACATACACCCAGGGCAGGCCCTGCCCCTCCTTGGCGATCGTCCACTTCGGGGTGTCGAACCCGCCGTTCACGGCCAGCTCGTCGCCCGCGGACCTGGAGGCGATGGTCTCCACCTTGGCGTCCGGAGCCTTGAACGCGGCCGGCTGCGTGGAATCCGCCTTCGAACTGGAGGGCACCTTGCCCTTGTCGTTCTTCTTCAGATCATGCACCGTCAGGCCGGAAGCGGTTTTGTCAGCCGCGAGTCCGACACTGCCCGTGGTCTTGGACTTGGCGGGCTGCACGGTGTTCTCCTTGCCACGCTGGTTCGACGGGACCTTGCCGGTCGCGTCCGAAGAATTCTTGTCGTAAGAGAGCTTGTACGCCTTGTCGAAGCTTAGGTCGTCGACGCAGTTGCCCTCGGCGGTGAAGTCGAGGCCCTGACCGTTGGAGTCCCTGACACTCCTGAACGTGAAGCGGGTCGTGGTCGAGGTGGCGAGGTAGTCGCCGGTATAGGTCTCCCACTTGCCGTCCTGCGCGGTGCCGTGCGTGGTGATCGTGGTGCCGACGCTGCCGGTCTTGTCCGACCCGTTGGATGTGGTGCGGGTCGCCTGCTGTGCGACGGTCTTGCCGGGTTCACCGATCATGACCTGCATGCTGTCGTCCTGGCCCGCGTTGCGGGACGCGTGCTTGAGGCTCCACCTGTACACGACGCCGGGCGTGGTGGCGATGTCCTGGTAGATGTACTTGCCCCGCTTGGCTGCGGCGATCTCGCCCCACACGTTGCCCGCGTTGGTCGGATACGGGGTGTGGTTGCGGCGCTGCACCTCGACGGTGTCGACACCGGCGGTGGCGTCGTTGGATTTCCAGCCGAACTTGCCGGAATCCCAGTTGTCGAGCTTGCTGTGCAGCGGGTTGCCGATGACGCCGGTCTTCGCGCTGATCATGGCGAGGTAGGTTGTGTCGCCGTAGACCCTCTGGTTCTCGTTGATGATCTCGTTGCCGCGATAATCGAACGTGCCGTTCACCAGATGGTCCGGCAGATTCGACGTATTATCCGCCACCGTCTTCACGTTTCCGGTAGTCTTCGATTCGGCGGGCTCGACGGCGTTCTCCTTGCCACGCTGATTCGACGGGACCTTGCCGGTCGCGTCGGATGCGTTCTTGTCATAGGTCAACTTGTAGGAACGGGAGAACTCGATGTCGTCCACGAGATTGCCGACGTTGTTGCCGGGCCGGGTCTCATCATCTTTGAACCCTTCGAGGCTCTTGAACATGAATACCGTGTTCTTCTGTCCTTCGGGCACCTGGTAATAGCCTTCGTACGTCTCCCACTGGCTGCCATGGTCTCGGGGATCGGTGTTGGATACCTTTGTGGTGATGGTCGTGGACTTCCCGCCCACCTTGTCGCCATGGCCGTTAGAGGTGACGCGGGTCATCTCCACAGGCGTCGCGTGGGCCGTGTCGGAGCCCACGAGGACCTGCATCCTGTCGGCATGGGAGGATTGGCGGCTGGCGTGCTTCAACCGGATCTTGTACAGCACGCCGCCGTTGCCGGTGGACACGTTCTGGTAAATGCTGGTGTTGTCCTGTTGGGCGACGATCTCCGCATACGTGTTCTTGGTGTTGCGATCCTGCTGCAATTCGACCCTTGAACCGTTCTCGGTACTGGACCATGCGAACCTGGAAGAGTCGAAACCGGGGATCTGCCCGATCTTTCCGTACTTGGAAAGATCGGTGACGGACATGTTGTACCAAAGCGTGCCGTCATCCGATTTGAGGAACGTGCGCAGATCGGCATAGGTTCCCTGCTCGTTCTCCTGAATGTCGGAGAACGAGGGGTAGGAGAAATCGCCGTTGACGAGGTGGTCCGGCAGGCCGTTGGCGGCGTATTCCGCCACATCGTCATCCGCCGTGAGACGCACGCTGCCATTGGTCTTCGACTTGGCCTGCTTGACGGCGCCGGCGGTTTCGTTGGACGGGATGGAACCGGCCGCGTCGTCCGCCACCGTCTTCACCTTGCCGTCGGTCTCGGACGCCTTGCCCTCGGTCATGGAACTGATTTGGCTGGCCTTCGCCTTCGTGCCGCCGTTCGAGTCGTAGCTCAGCCTGTACGCGATCTTGAACGTCAGGTTGTCGATCAGGTTGCCCATGTCGGGTTTCGCTTCATTCAGCGATTTGAACATGAACGTGCTGACAGGCGTGTTCGCCGGGATCGTGACCTTGCCCTCGTAGGTCGCCCACTGACCGTCATGACGGTAATGATCCGTGTTGGTCGCGTGGGTGACGATGTCCGTACCCGTCCAACCGGTCTTGTCCCCGGCCTTGTTGCCGCCGATTCGGGTCATGGTCACGGGCTTGCCGTTGACCAGCGCCTGCATCCCGTCGGCATGCTCGGAACTCAGTGCCGCATGGTCGAAGCGCACCGTGTATACGGCGTCAGTGCTGTTCTGCGTGTCGATCTTCTGATAGATGCTTTTGCCGATTTCGCTGCCGACGATCTCCGCATACGTATTGTCCGTGTCATTGTCCCGCTGCAATTCGACGCTGTTTGCGTGGTCGGTGACGAAGCCTTGGGGCTTCCCGCCTTTCTGATCGGAGATCCACCCGAATTTGGAGGCATCAAAACCGTCCCATTTCACCCATGCGACGTTTCCATCTGTGACATGCGCATTGCGGATGTACTGCCCGTTGACCGGGTCGACGCTTGTGAACTTGCCTCTTGAGGTGTTCAGCTTGGGACTGATGACGTTCCAGCCGCCCGCGGGCAGGTAGTCGAATCCGCCGTTGACGAGCTCCCTTGGATACGTCGTGGCGGCCGATGCCGTCAGGCTCGTGATGGTCTTGCCGATGTCGGGCATGCGGATCTCGTCCGCGTTCGCGGTGCCCGCCGTCAGGAGCCCGCCGCCCAGGAGGGTGCCCGCGGACAACAGTCCCGCGACCGCCCGTTTCAACCATGTGTGCATGTGTGTTTTTCCTTCCCCGCCCCTTGACTGTCCGTGACGGATGGGCCAGGACCCGCACGAACCCCTTGCGGCGAGCCAAAAGAACCATGAATGAAAACGAAGGGGGAGGGGCGCGGGACACGGCATGATCCGGATTGTTCCGCGCCCCCGTATGTCAGACGGCCGGGGTGTCTCCGTCGTGCGTGAGCATCAGCGCGTCGCGGCGGTTGCGCGCGCCGCGCACGGCCATGGTGCCGCCGATCGCGAACAGGGGCATGGCGCAGGCCAGCCAGAACGCGAACGCGAGCACGCCGCCGGTCTGCGGCAGTTGGGTCAGATTCGCGACGTTCTTGACCTGGACGGTGTTGTTGTCCAGCCTGCTGGTCAGGTTCGGCACGGTGCCGGTGCCCCTGTACTGGATGCTGGTGCCCGCGTCGTCGATGGTGACGGTGAACGTCGGTTTCGCGTAGCTGGCGTAGCCGGCCGGCTCCCGGGTTTCGGTGACCGTGTACGTGCCGTAGCCGAGCCCCTTGAACCGGATGAGGCCCCTCTGCCTCGCGTCGTCCCTGTTGTTGACCGTCCCGTCATGGTTCGTGTCGCCGGTGATGAACACGCTGGCGGAACCCTGGTTGGCCGCATCCGACCATTTGCCGGTGTTCCAGTCGAGATTCATCCACTTGCCGTTGCGCTGGATCTGGAACTGGGCGCCGTCGAGCAGCGTGTTCACGTTGCCCGCGTCCACCTTCCGCAGGGTGAAGTCGTAGGCCTTGATGTCGGCCTTGTCCTGGTCGGTGATGGTCGTGAAGTGGATGCCGTCGGTGAACGTGCCGTACGTGTGGATGGTGTTGTTGGCCGGGTCGGTGACGCTGGCCTTGTCGACGGTCATGCGGTAGGTGATGACGATCGTCCTGTTGGAGTATTTGTCGAGAAGTTTCCTGCCGTCGATGCCCCAGCCGCCTGCGGGGATGGCGAGATCCGGGTCGGCGGGCTTGTTGTCCGCGGTCTTCAAAGCCGGGTCGCCGGGGATGCTCTTCGCGTTGTTCTGCGTGGTCCCGTCGTAGATGACCGCGTCGGCCGTGATGTCGGTCTGCGGCGCGTTCTTCAGCCGGACGCTCAGCGAGCCCTTCACGTACGTCTGGCCCTTCGGCTGGTCGATGAGCTTGAACTTGACGGCGGAGGCGGCCTGCTTGTTCGGCACGGTCACCTCGACCGTGTTGGCGACGGTGTCGCCGACGGTCACGCCGACCGGATCGTTGGTGGTGCCGTCCTTGCCGACCGTCGCGCCGTTGCGCTGCACCTGGACCTTCTTGTCGACCCTCATGCTCTTCGACTTGACGACCGCGGTGCCGAGCGTACGCCACTGCGGGTCCTTCGCGTCGTTCTTCATGATGTTCGCGTTGCCGGATTTCGTGCCGACCATGATCGGGTTGCCCGCGGAATCGGTGATGTAGTAGAGGCCTTCGGCGGGCACGTTGATCGTCAGCGTGGACTGGGTGGTCGTCAGGTTCGCGCCGCCCTGGATGGCGGCCGGCTTCTTCGAGGACTGGGACAGGGCCTTGCTGATGTTGCGCAGCTGCCTGGTCTGGGAGTCCATCTTGATGTTGGCGATGTTGCCCGCGTCATCATAGCCGTACACCTTGGCGATGTCGTCGGCCGTGTCCGGATCGTAAGCGTTGGCGATGCTGATCGCGTCGGCCGCCCACGCGTTGGATGCCGTGTCGCCGCGCACGCCGAGGCTGCTGATCTGCGTGCCGTTCAGGATCTGGTCCGTGTACGTGCCGATCCGGTACACGTTGAACGTGTGGCCGGCCAGGCTTGCTCCGTCTGCGCCTTGCAGTGTGATGGTCGCGCCGGCCGTCGTGCTCGCGGCCGCGGCGTC
>ULZK01019296.1_pt1 | contig 13208 bp, 7 predicted proteins | sample 1963021 | NCBI WGS metagenome assembly ULZK01 (sample SAMEA4835887, study PRJEB28245) | human gut metagenome | biome: gut microbiome; material: fecal sample | place: Denmark | collected 2008 | reverse complement strand
CAGCTGTTCTGTGTTTCTTCAGTCTATTCGCAGAATAGGCTGTCATTACTTATTCATCGATCTCAATCGTATACCCTCCTCTGAAAGTTTCTTCCGGTTGCAGGTGTTGCATCCAGCCTTTGTCTTTGTATTCACCTGTGTAATGTGCGCGGTCGCAGCGGCCGTACCACGGTTCAATGCAGACAAAAGGGGCATTCTTTGCAGGCGGAGACCATAGACCGACTACGGGAGCATGAAAGTGCAGGCTTAAATAAGCTTTCTTTTCCTTGGTATAAAGGGTTACTTTATGGATTTGCTCATTCTCTATTATCAAAGCATCTTTATCGAAAGTATGTGTATCCAATGGCAATAACCCGTCTGTAAGTTCCAGAGAATATTCAGTGGAAGGATCTGCACATCCTTTTTCTGAAATGAGGATATACTTCAATCCTTCTTCCTTGTCAAAACCGAAGAAACCACGATTCTGTGTATCTGCATTAAAATCCGGCCAATAGAATGCAGGATGCGCACCGATTTGAAAATACATTTCTTTTTCTCCGGTATTCTTAACTTCCCATATAACCTCGATCTGCTTACCCTGAATACGATAACCTATTTCCAGACAAAACGGGAAAGGAAATTTCCGTAATGTCTCTTCATTACTGACAAGGTGGTATCGTACTTCGTCTTCTTTTTCTGAAACAAGAGTAAATTCCATATCGCGGGCAAAGCCATGTTGACTCAATGTATAAGCGATACCTTCATTACGATACTGGTTTTCCCACACACTTCCTACAATCGGGAAAAGTACAGGAGAGTGGCGTTTCCAAAAAGCAGGGTCGGCTTGCCACAGATACTCTTTCCCATTGGCGAAGATACTGCAAAGTTCGGCTCCATGCGGAGATACCTGAATAGTAAGTTGTTCGTTGGAGATTGTTTTCATATCATTCAGTTTTCTGTTGGTTACTTTGAGTGATTATATGCTTGTTATATGAATAATATCCCTTTTTACAAGGACTTAAATTACTATACAAAGGTAGTATTTTCTATGATTGAGAGAGAATATAATCCCGACTTTCTTATGATGGAGAATTATTCTTATAAAACCCTATAAAATAGCGTTCTATGCAACATTTCTTACAGCATTTGAAACATTTTTTTCAGTCGGTTGACTTAAATCAACCGTAATTTGCATCATCGAAAAGAGAAAATTCGTACTTTTAAATTAATAACATTAAACTAATGCCTAGTGTCATGAAGAACAAAAAACTTCTTTGCAGCGTTTGTTTCCTGTTTGCTTTCATGTCGGCCCTGTGGGGGCAAAACATTACGGTAAAGGGAAACGTTACTTCTAAAACGGATGGGCAACCGATTATCGGTGCTTCTGTCGTTGAAACTACAGCTACAACCAACGGAACAATTACAGACTTCGATGGTAATTTCACTCTTTCAGTTCCGGTCAACTCTACTTTAAAGATTACGTATATTGGTTATAAACCGGTGACCGTAAAAGCGGCTGCTATCGTTAATGTACTACTGGAAGAAGATACCCAGATGGTAGATGAAGTTGTCGTAACAGGTTATACTACACAGCGTAAAGCCGACCTGACAGGTGCTGTTTCTGTAGTAAAAGTAGACGAAATCCAGAAGCAAGGTGAAAACAATCCGGTGAAAGCCCTTCAGGGACGTGTCCCCGGAATGAACATCACCGCCGATGGTAATCCGAGTGGATCGGCTACCGTACGTATCCGCGGTATCGGTACGCTGAACAATAACGACCCGCTTTATATAATCGACGGTGTTCCTACCAAAGCCGGTATGCACGAACTGAATGGTAATGATATTGAATCCATTCAGGTTTTGAAAGATGCCGCATCCGCTTCTATCTACGGTTCGCGTGCAGCGAACGGCGTGATCATCATTACTACCAAACAAGGAAAGAAAGGACAGATCAAAATCAATTTCGACGCTTCTGTTTCCGCCTCCATGTATCAGAGTAAAATGAACGTACTGAACACTGAGCAATACGGACGAGCTATGTGGCAAGCCTACGTGAACGACGGTGAAAATCCGAACGGTAATGCTTTGGGATATGCTTACAATTGGGGATATAATGCCGACGGCAATCCGGTATTATACGGAATGACTCTTTCCAAATACCTGGATTCAAAGAATACAATGCCTGTGGCGGACACAGACTGGTTTGATGAGATCACTCGTACTGGTGTTATTCAGCAATACAATCTTTCCGTCAGCAACGGTTCGGAGAAAGGTTCTTCTTTCTTTTCTCTGGGATATTACAAGAATCTGGGTGTTATCAAAGACACGGACTTCGACCGTTTCTCGGCTCGTATGAACAGCGATTATAAGTTGATTGATGATATCCTGACCATCGGTCAGCATTTTACATTAAATCGCACGTCGGAAGTGCAGGCTCCGGGTGGAATTATTGAAACCGCACTGGACATTCCTTCCGCTATTCCCGTATATGCTTCGGATGGTTCATGGGGCGGACCGGTAGGCGGATGGCCCGACCGTCGTAACCCTCGTGCCGTACTTGAATACAATAAAGACAACCGATACACTTACTGGCGTATGTTCGGTGATGCCTATGTCAATCTGACTCCTTTCAAGGGATTCAATCTACGTTCCACTTTCGGTCTGGACTATGCCAACAAGCAGGCACGTTATTTCACTTATCCTTATCAGGAAGGAACGCAGACAAATAATGGCAAGAGCGCAGTGGAAGCCAAGCAGGAACACTGGACGAAATGGATGTGGAACGCCATTGCTACCTACCAACTGGAAGTAGGCAAACATCGTGGAGATGTAATGATAGGTATGGAGTTGAACCGTGAAGACGACAGCCATTTCTCCGGATACAAAGAAGACTTCTCTATCCTTACCCCCGACTATATGTGGCCCGATGCAGGTAGTGGCACGGCACAAGCATACGGTGCCGGTGAGGGGTATTCACTCGTCTCTTTCTTTGGCAAAATGAACTATTCTTATGCCGATAGATATCTGCTTTCGTTAACTCTCCGTCGGGACGGTTCTTCCCGGTTCGGTAAAAACCACCGTTATGCCACTTTCCCTTCCGTATCTTTGGGATGGCGCATCACACAGGAGAACTTCATGAAAGAACTGACCTGGCTTGATGATCTGAAATTGCGTGCTTCGTGGGGACAGACCGGTAATCAGGAAATCTCCAACCTTGCCCGTTATACTATCTATGCACCTAACTATGGTACAACCGATTCTTTCGGCGGACAGAGCTACGGTACGGCATACGATATCACAGGTTCTAACGGTGGCGGTGTACTTCCTTCCGGTTTCAAACGCAACCAGATCGGTAACGACAATATCAAATGGGAAACAACGACACAGACCAATGTCGGTATCGACTTCAGCCTGTTCAAGCAATCACTGTACGGTTCACTGGAATACTACTACAAGAAAACAACAGATATCCTGACTGAAATGGCAGGAGTAGGAGTGCTGGGAGAAGGCGGCAGCCGTTGGATAAATTCGGGTGCAATGAAAAACCAGGGTTTTGAATTTAATCTGGGTTATCGTAACAAGACTGCCTTTGGACTGACTTACGACCTGAACGGAAACATATCCACTTATCGGAATGAAATTCTTGAATTGCCGGAAACGGTAGCTGCCAACGGCAAGTTTGGTGGTAATGGTGTGAAGAGTGTAGTCGGACATACTTACGGCGCACAAGTCGGTTACATTGCTGATGGCATTTTTAAGTCGCAGGATGAAGTAGACAACCATGCTACTCAAGAAGGCGCTGCTGTCGGCCGTATCCGTTACCGTGATATTGACCATAACGGTGTGATTGACGAAAGAGATCAGAACTGGATTTATGATCCTACTCCCTCTTTCAGCTACGGATTGAATATTTATCTGGAATATAAGAACTTCGATCTGACAATGTTCTGGCAAGGCGTTCAGGGAGTGGATATAATCAGTGACGTGAAGAAGAAAAGCGATTTTTGGAGTGCTTCCAATGTCGGCTTCCTGAATAAGGGAACCCGTTTGCTTAATGCCTGGTCACCTACGAACCCAAACTCTGATATTCCGGCATTGACCCGCAGTGATACGAACAATGAACAGCGTGTCTCTACTTACTTCGTAGAAAACGGTTCTTTCCTGAAACTGCGCAATATCCAGTTAGGATACACCGTTCCCGCTGTTATCTCCAAAAAAATGAGAATGGACCGCTTGCGTTTCTATTGCAGTGCACAGAACCTGCTGACCATCAAGAGCAAGAATTTTACCGGAGAAGATCCGGAGAACCCGAACTTTTCTTATCCGATCCCTGTGAATATCACGTTCGGACTTAACATCGGATTTTAACTTACTTCATCAATAAAACGAATGATCATGAAAAAGATAATATATATAGCAACAATCGGAATTACCTTGCTGACAACCAGTTGTGACGATTTTTTGGACCGTCAGGTTCCTCAGGGTATTGTGACCGGCGATCAGATCGCTTCTCCCGAATATGTAGATAATCTGGTGATTTCTGCCTACGCCATCTGGGCGACAGGTGATGATATCAACTCTTCCTTCTCTCTCTGGAATTATGATGTACGTTCCGACGATTGCTATAAAGGCGGTTCGGGAACAGAAGACGGCGGTGTGTTCAACGCACTGGAAATATCCAAAGGTATCAATACCACCGACTGGAATATCAATGATATATGGAAAAGACTGTATCAATGCATCACCCGTGCCAATACAGCTCTGCAATCACTCGACCAAATGGATGAAAAGACCTATCCGTTGAAGAACCAGCGCATTGCCGAAATGAGATTCCTGCGCGGACACGCTCACTTCATGTTGAAACAGCTGTTCAAGAAGATCGTTATTGTAAACGATGAAAACATGGAACCGGATGCTTACAATGAACTGTCGAATACCACTTATACCAATGACGAGCAATGGCAAAAGATAGCAGACGACTTCCAGTTTGCCTACGACAACCTGCCGGAAGTACAAATAGAAAAAGGACGCCCTGCACAGGCAGCCGCTGCTGCTTACCTTGCAAAAACTTACCTGTATAAAGCTTACCGCCAGGACGGAGCCGATAATGCCCTTACCGGAATCAACGAAGAAGACCTGAAACAGGTCGTGAAATACACCGATCCCCTGATCATGGCTAAAGGTGGTTACGGACTGGAAACGGACTATAGCATGAACTTCCTGCCGCAATATGAAAACGGTGCAGAGTCTGTATGGGCCATTCAGTATTCTATCAACGACGGTACTTACAACGGTAACCTGAATTGGGGAATGGGACTGACCACTCCGCAGATACTGGGCTGCTGCGACTTCCACAAGCCGAGCCAGAATCTGGTGAATGCTTTCAAAACCGATTCGCAGGGAAAGCCTTTGTTCAGTACCTACGACAATGAGAATTACGAAGTGGCTACAGACAATGTCGATCCCCGTCTGTTCCATACGGTGGGTATGCCGGGCTTTCCTTATAAGTACAACGAAGGTTACATCATCCAGAAGAATGATGACTGGAGCCGCAGCAAGGGACTTTATGGATATTATGTTTCTCTCAAAGAGAATGTAGATCCCGATTGTGACTGTCTGAAGAAAGGTTCTTATTGGGCCAGTTCTCTGAATCACATTGTGATCCGTTATGCAGATGTATTGCTGATGCGTGCCGAAGCACTGATTCAGTTGAACGACGGACGTATCACCGATGCCATCTCATTAATCAATGAGGTACGCAGCCGTGCTGCCGGAAGCACCATGCTGATCTTCAATTATAAAGAAGACTACGGAGTGAACTTCAAAGTGACTCCTTACGACCTGAAAGCTTACGCTCAGGACGAAGCCATGAAAATGCTGAAATGGGAACGCCGTATAGAGTTCGGTATGGAAAGCTCACGTTTCTTTGACCTTGTAAGATGGGGAGAAGCCAAAGATGTCATCAATGCTTATTACGTGACGGAAGCATCCCGTTGCTCTATCTACAAGAATGCGGGCTTTACGGAAAATAAGAACGAATATCTTCCTGTTCCATTCGAACAGATCAGCGCAAGTAATGGAAATTATACACAGAATTTCGGTTGGTAACTAACCATCTTAAAACAAAGAATACAATGAAATCAATCATAAAACAACTTTATACTATCCTGTTGGTGACTGTGGCATGCCTTACAGTCACAGGATGTAGTGATGACTTCAAATCCGGCCTTCGTCTGGACGGAGATGTTTGGGTGAACTCTATCCGGCTGGATGAATACGCAGGAACTGTCGACTATCAGAATAAGGCAATCGTAGTAGGAGTGCCCTACGATTACGATATTACCCGCATGGTGGTCACAGAAATGAATCTTTCCGAAGGAGCCAAGGCTAGCATCGCTATCGGTGAGACAATCGACTTTTCTCTTCCCGTATCTTTGACGGTGAAGAATGGCGATGTACAAATGAGCTACACGATTACCGTGAAGAGAGATGAGGCGAAGATACTGACCTTCAAATTGAATGATACTTATGTAGGAAAGGTAGACCAGTTATCGAAAACCATTTCTGTAGTCGTTCCGCTGACAGTGGATATCACTCAGTTGAAAGGTACGTTTACCGTAACGGACGGAGCTACCGTGACTCCGGCATCCGGAAGTATTCAGGACTTTACGAACCCCGTCACTTACACGGCAACTTACCGTTCGGCAGTAACTCCTTATGTGGTAACGGTTACTCAGGGAAATGTGATTCCGACTGCCTTTGTCGGTACGGCTTCTTCCGTCAGCCTTCTGACGAGTCCCGAAGAGAAAGCCGCTGCCCAATGGATGATGGATAATGTATCGATGTCCGAATATATCTCATTCAAGGATGTAGTGGACGGAAAAGTGGATTTAGGTAAATATACCGCTATCTGGTGGCATTTCCACGCAGACAATGGTGACAATCCTCCTTTGCCGGATGACGCGAAAGCGGCAGCGGAGAAGTTTAAAGTCTACTATCAGAATGGTGGTAATCTGCTGCTGACCCGTTACGCTACTTTCTATATCGCCAATCTCGGCATCGCCAAAGACGAGCGTGTACCGAACAATAGCTGGGGAGGAAACGAAGACTCGCCCGAAATCACCTCTGCTCCGTGGAGCTTCCTGATTACTGGTAGCGAATCACATCCGTTATTCCAGGATTTAAGATGGAAAGATGGAGACAAGTCGACAGTCTATACCTGTGATGCCGGCTATGCGATCACCAATAGCACAGCGCAGTGGCATATCGGGACAGACTGGGGAGGTTATGACGACCTGAACGCATGGCGTAACCTGACAGGAGGAATCGATTTGGCACATGGAGGCGACGGGGCGGTAGTCATTGCCGAATTTGAACCGCGTTCCAATAGCGGACGTACGCTCTGTATCGGTTCCGGCTGCTATGATTGGTACGGCAAGGGAGTAGACGCTTCTGCCGACTACTATCACTACAACGTAGAGCAAATGACTCTCAATGCAATCAACTACTTGTGTAAATAAAAAGAATAAGCAACAATGATGAAAAATATGATCTTACCTATAGCATTTACCGCACTGATAGCTTCGATGACTGCTTGCAGTGACGAGACTGACCCCATCTTGACTCAGAAAGACTGGGACGGTACAGCCACATACTTCCAATCGAGTGATGAGCATGGCTTCTCGATGTACTATAAGCCACAGGTCGGCTTTGTAGGTGACCCGATGCCATTCTATGATCCGGTTGCCAAGGACTTTAAAGTGATGTACCTGCAAGATTACCGTCCGAACTCCGAAGCTACGTACCATCCCATTTTCGGGGTGGCTACCAAAGACGGTGCTACTTACGAATCTCTCGGCGAACTGATTTCCTGCGGAGGGCGTGACGAACAGGATGCTGCCATCGGCACAGGAGGAACGATCTATAACCCTGCCGACAAACTGTATTATACCTTCTACACCGGTAATAAGTTCAAGCCTTCTTCCGACCAGAATGCTCAGGTAGTGATGGTAGCTACTTCTCCCGATTTCAAGACATGGACCAAGAACCGCACCTTCTACCTGAAAGGAGATACGTATGGTTATGACAAGAATGACTTCCGTGACCCGTTCCTGTTCCAGACCGAAGACGGTGTGTATCACATGCTGATCGCTACCCGCAAGAACGGAAAAGGGCATATCGCCGAATTTACCTCTGCCGACCTGAAAGAGTGGGAATCTGCCGGAACCTTTATGACCATGATGTGGGATCGTTTCTACGAATGTCCGGATGTATTCAAGATGGGAGACTGGTGGTATCTGATTTATTCGGAACAGGCTTCCTTCATGCGTAAAGTACAATATTTCAAAGGCAGAACGCTGGAAGATTTGAAAGCAACTACCGCTAATGATGCCGGAATATGGCCGGACAATCGTGAAGGAATGCTGGACAGCCGCGCATTCTATGCCGGAAAGACCGCTTCCGACGGAACAAACCGCTACATTTGGGGTTGGTGTCCCACACGTGCCGGAAATGATAATGGAAATGTTGGTGATGTAGAACCCGAATGGGCAGGCAATCTGGTAGCACAACGTCTGATTCAACACGAAGACGGTACTTTAACCCTCGGAGTACCCGATGCAATCGACCGTAAATACACTTCCGCACAAGAAGTGAAAGTAATGGCAAAAGATGGTAACGTGACCGAAAGCGGTAAAACCTATACTTTGGGCGAAGGTGCCTCCGTCATCTTCAACCGTCTGAAAGTACATAACAAGATTTCTTTCACCGTAAAGACCGCTTCGAATACGGACCGTTTCGGAATCTCTTTTGTACGTGGAACGGATTCCGCTTCCTGGTATAGTATCCATGTCAATGCCGATGAAGGCAAAGCGAATTTTGAGAAAGACGGTGACGATGCCAAATACTTATTCGATAATAAATTCAATATTCCGGCAGATAATGAATATCGTGTGACGATTTACAGTGACCAGTCCGTCTGCGTGACTTATATCAACGACCAGTTATCTTTCACCAACCGTATCTACCAAATGCAGAAGAACCCGTGGTCACTCTGCTGTTATAAAGGTGAAATAACTGTATCAGACGTTCAGGTAAGCACTTATTGATGAAAACTACACCGGCAAGTAACATCTTTTACAGCGTTTGAAACAAAAGTGATAGGCGCTAACCTTGGAAGCGCCTATCTTTGCACTGTAACAACTATCAAAAGTATAACAACCTTAATACCATAGAACATGAATGTATTTTTGCCTGTCAAACAACTTCAGACCTTTCTGATTTGTTTTATTCTCATGACTATTTCTGTTTCAACCCGAGCGGCGGATTCTCCTTTGCTGATTAAGAATCTGGGAGAAGGTCATTGCCTTGTACGTGTCAATACTTCCCAGAAGTACCTGCTTCTGCCCGTAGAGGATGCGTCTCCCGATGTACGTATCAGCATGATCGTTAATAATAAAGAGGTGAAAAACTTCGACGTGCGTCTCGCCATACATAAAGTAGATTACTTTGTTCCGGTAGACCTTTCCGACTTTTCCGGCAAAACGGTCTCTTTCAAGTTCAAGATGAACTCCAACGATCCGATCCGTGTCAATCTTTCGCCGGATAATACCGCTTGCTGCAAGGAAATGAAACTCTCCGACACCTTCGATACGACCAACCGTGAAAAGTTTCGTCCGACCTATCACTTCTCTCCCCTTTACGGATGGATGAACGACCCGAACGGAATGGTCTATAAAGACGGTGAATACCATCTTTTTTACCAGTACAACCCTTATGGCTCCAAATGGGGAAACATGAACTGGGGACACGCTATCAGCAAAGACCTCGTAAACTGGGAACACCGCCCCGTTGCGATAGCACCGGATGCGCTTGGTACTATCTTCAGCGGCTCTGCCGTGGTAGATCATAACAATACAGCCGGCTTCGGAGCAGGCGCAATCATCGCCATCTATACACAAAACAGCGACCGTCAGGTACAAAGCATCGCTTATAGCACTGACAACGGACGCACTTTCACCAAATACGAAAACAACCCCGTACTTGTATCCGAAGCTCGTGATTTCCGCGACCCGAAAGTTTTTTGGTACGAAGCAACAAAACGCTGGATCATGGTGCTCGCAGTGGGACAGGAAATGCAGATTTTCTCTTCTCCCAATCTGAAAGACTGGGCATTTGAAAGCAGCTTCGGCGAAGGATACGGTGCTCACGGCAACGTATGGGAATGCCCCGATTTATTCGAACTTCCGGTAGAGGGCACCAACGAAAAGAAATGGGTATTGCTTTGCAGCCTCGGTGACGGTCCTTTCGGTGACTCCGCTACTCAATACTTTATCGGTAGCTTCGACGGCAAGAAATTTAGTTGTGACAATCAGCCGAATGTCACAAAATGGATGGACTGGGGAAAAGACCATTATGCTACAGTTACTTGGAGCGATGCCCCCGACAACCGCCGTATCGCCATTGCATGGATGAGCAACTGGCAATATGCAAATGACGTGCCAACTTCTCAATACCGTAGTCCGAACTCCATCCCTCGTGATTTGAGTCTCTTTGCCATCGACGGTGGGATTTATCTTCAATCCGCTCCTTCTCCCGAATTACTGAAACTGCGTGGTGTTTCCAAAAAGCGCTCATTCAAGGTTAACGGAACACGTATCGTGAAAGATTTGATTCCGAACAATGAAGGTGCTTACGAAATAGAACTGTCCCTTAAGAATCAGCAGGCAGAAATCATCGGTTTCCGTCTCTACAATGACAAGGGCGAAGAAGTAGACATGCAGTACGATATGAAAGAGAAGAAATTCTCGATGGACCGTCGCAAGAGTGGCGAGGTAAATTTCAACGAAAACTTCCCGATGCTGACTTGGACTGCGATTGAAGAGGATAAGGATGAAATGAAACTCCGCCTGTTTGTAGACAGATCGAGTGTAGAGGCTTTCGGTGACGGTGGACGCTTCGCTATGACCAATCAGGTATTCCCTTCGGAACCTTATAATCATATCAGCTTCTACAGCAAAGGCGGTGCCTATAAAGTAGATTCATTCGTGGTTTACAAACTGAAGAAATAAAAAACGACTTTCTTCTCCCTGCGCTCTTTTTAATTCATGCTAACATACCTTTATCCTTGCGTTAACATGCCTTTATGTTCTCCTTATGTATGGGAGATAGATAGCGTTTCACCTACGTGATACGATTTGTTCATTACTGTGATAAGGTCTTATCACCCTTGTGATACGGTCTGTTCACAGCCGTGATAAGCAAAGAAAATAGGAGGCTAAAAGAAAAAGGATCAATAGGAAAGGAAAATAATTACTGTGCTAATATACGAAATTATAATAGATAAAACAATGGAAAATACTAAAAACGCTTCTCTCTCCAAACTAGTCCCGGTGATGCTTTGTTTCTTCGCCATGGGATTCGTTGATCTGGTGGGCATTGCCTCCAATTATGTAAAAGCAGACCTGGGTCTGACAGACTCACAAGCAAACATCTTCCCTTCATTGGTGTTTTTTTGGTTTCTGATTTTCTCCGTACCGACAGGTATGCTGATGAGCCGTATCGGTCAGAAGAAAACCGTGTTACTCAGTTTGATCGTGACTTTTGCTTCTTTACTGTTGCCTGTCTTCGGGGACAGTTACGCACTGATGCTGATTTCTTTTTCCCTGTTAGGTATTGGAAACGCACTGATGCAGACTTCACTGAACCCGCTTCTTTCCAACATCGTTCGTGGTGACCGTCTGGCAAGCAGCCTCACCTTCGGACAATTTGTGAAAGCGATCGCTTCTTTCCTTGCACCGTACATTGCCATGTGGGGAGCAACGCAGGCGATTCCTTCTTTCGATCTGGGGTGGCGTGTATTATTCCCTATTTATATGGTAATAGCCATCCTTGCCATTCTGCTGCTCAACGCGACACAGATTGAAGAAGAGAAGGAAGAAGGCAAACCTTCCACTTTCGGACAGTGCCTGGCATTGCTCGGCAAACCGTTTATCTTGCTTTGTTTTATCGGAATCATGTGTCACGTTGGTATCGACGTCGGTACAAACACTACTGCACCTAAGATTCTGATGGAACGTATCGGCATGACACTGGATGATGCTGCTTTTGCAACCAGCCTCTATTTTATCTTCCGTACGGCAGGCTGTTTTCTGGGATCATTCATCCTGCGTCAGATGTCTCCGAAATCTTTCTTCGGTATCAGTGTTGTTATGATGCTGGCTGCTATGGTAGGGTTGTTCATCTTCCATGATAAAGCGGTGATTTACGCTTGTATCGCTCTGATCGGTTTTGGTAACTCGAATGTGTTCTCTGTTATTTTCTCGCAGGCATTGCTTTATCTGCCGGGAAAGAAAAACGAAGTTTCCGGTCTGATGATTATGGGACTCTTCGGAGGAACCGTTTTCCCGTTGGCTATGGGAGTTGCTTCGGATACTTCTATGGGGCAGAATGGTGCGATTGCTGTGATGACAGTCGGTGTACTTTACTTGCTGTTCTATACCTTCCGTATCAAAAAATAATTTTATATTTGGAAAACAATTAAATCTGTAGATCATGAATAATATAATTGTAGGAATGGGCGAAGCATTATGGGATGTATTGCCCGAAGGAAAGAAGATAGGCGGTGCTCCGGCTAATTTCGCTTATCATGTTTCACAGTTTGGTTTCGACAGCCGTGTAGTAAGTGCGGTGGGCAATGACGAACTGGGAGATGAAATCATGGAAGTATTCAAAGAAAAGCAACTCAAAAATCAGATTGAGCGGGTGGATTATCCTACCGGTACGGTGCAGGTGACACTGGATGACGAAGGGGTGCCTTGCTACGAAATCAAAGAAGGAGTGGCATGGGATAACATTCCTTTCACGGACGAACTGAAGCGGCTGGCTTTGAATACGCGCGCCGTTTGTTTCGGTTCGTTGGCTCAACGCAATGAAGTGAGCCGTGCTACAATTAACCGATTCCTCGATACAATGCCCGATATAGACGGACAGCTGAAGATATTCGACATCAACCTCCGTCAGGACTTCTACACGAAAGAAGTATTGCGCGAGTCTTTCAAACGCTGCAACATTCTGAAGATAAACGATGAAGAACTGGTGACAATCAGCCGTATGTTCGGTTATCCGGGCATCGACTTACAGGATAAGTGCTGGATTCTGTTGGCCAAGTACAATCTGAAAATGTTGATTCTTACTTGCGGTATCAATGGTAGTTATGTGTTTACTCCGGG
>ULZK01043657.1_pt1 | contig 13394 bp, 15 predicted proteins | sample 1963021 | NCBI WGS metagenome assembly ULZK01 (sample SAMEA4835887, study PRJEB28245) | human gut metagenome | biome: gut microbiome; material: fecal sample | place: Denmark | collected 2008 | reverse complement strand
GCTAGAAAACGTAAATATAATTAATGTGCAGTAAAGGCCTCTGGACAATACCAGAGGCTTTTTTACAAAGTGTGAAACAGACAAAAATATGAAGAAAATAGTTGAATTTATTTCCAGCAGAATCTTTCTTACTGCAGCGGCTGTACTGTTACAGCTTATCTGGATTTTTGCCATGCTCTGGGGGCTTGGAGCTTTTTCCGGACATATTATGAATATCCTGAATCTGCTCAGTGTGATTCTGGTTCTGTGGATTGTAAATAAAAAAATCAACCCGTCCTATAAACTGGCATGGACTATTCTGATTCTGGCGCTTCCTGTTTTTGGCGTCATTATTTATCTGTTGTTTGGACAATCCAGGGTTGCCAAGAAAATGACCCAGGAATCCGAAAAGGTGATGAAAGAGATTTCCAATTATTTCAAGGAAACCAAGACAACCAGAACAGCATTGCATGATGAAAATCAGGGAGTTTCCAATCAGTCTGCCTATATCCGGGATTATGCCGGTTTTCCGGTTCACAGAAATACCACAACCCAGTATTATGGCGTGGGAGATGATATGTTTATTGATATGCTGGATGATTTAAAGAAAGCAGAGCATTTCATCTTTCTGGAATATTTTATTATTCATGAAGGTCGTATGTGGGGAGCAATTCTGGATGTACTGGAAGAAAAGGCGGCCCAGGGCGTGGATGTAAGGTTGATTTATGATGATATGGGATGTGTCAGCACACTGCCCCCCAGATATTACAAAGGGCTTCAGGCAAAGGGAATTAAATGTGCGGCCTTTAATCCGGTAAGACCCATTTTAAACATTGTATTAAATAACCGGGATCACAGGAAGATTCTGGTGATTGATGGCCATACCGGGTACAACGGGGGCATTAACCTGGCAGATGAATACATTAATGAGCAGATGCGGTTTGGACATTGGAAGGATACCGGAGTGAGGCTCCATGGGGAAGGGGTATGGAATCTTACCGTGATGTTTCTGCAAATGTGGACGGTGATTACCAGAACCAAGACTCATTTGCCGGCCTATGGACCCTATGTATATCATCCGGAAGAGTTTGAAAAGGACGGTTTTGTACAGCCATATGGGGATTCCCCTCTGGATGATGAGGTTGTGGGGGAAAATGTTTATCTCAATATGATTAATCAGGCCAGGAATTACGTGTACATTTCCACACCGTATCTGATTATTGACAATGAGATGATGACAGCCTTGTGTCTGGCGTCCAAAAAAGGGGTGGATGTGCGGATTATTACACCGGGAATACCGGATAAAAAGCTGGTGTTTTTATTAACCCAGTCTTATTACCAGCAGCTTCTGGCTGCAGGGGTGCGGATTTATGAATATACCCCAGGGTTTATTCATGCGAAAAACTTTGTATGTGATGATGAGCTTGCAGTGGTTGGAACCATTAACCTGGATTACCGGAGCCTGTATCTGCACTTTGAGTGCGCTACCTGGATGTATCAATCCAGAGCGGTTGGGCAGGTAAAAGAGGATATGATGGAAACTTTTGAGATTTCCAAAGAGATTTCTCTGGATATGTGCCGCAGACAGAATATTTTCCGAAGAGGAATGCAGAGTATTCTCCGGCTGTTTGCTCCGATGCTGTAAGAATGTAGGAAATAGAGGGAGAGTTTTATGTTTTGGACAAGAGGAATCTTAGGTACAGATTTATATCATATCGTTCAGTGGTTTTTGATTTATAGTATGCTGGGGTGGCTGGTGGAATCCATTTATATGTCCGTCTGCAACCGGAAACTTACCAATCGTGGATTTATGCGGGGACCAATGTGTCCTATTTACGGGGTAGGAGCCCTTACCGTGTATTTCCTCCTGCAGCCGGTGTGCCATAATATTTATCTTTTGTATTTCATGGGCTGTTTGATCCCTACTTTGCTGGAATTTTTGACAGCAAAACTGATGATTCTTATCTTTGGAGAAGTATGGTGGGATTATTCAGAAAAACCTTTTAATTATAAAGGTATTTTGTGTCTGGAAAGCACCATTGCGTGGGGATTTTATACGCTGGGACTCTTCTTATTCCTTCACAAAGGAGTAGAATTTATTGTAAGCAAATATTCCTACCGCACAGGTATCTGGATGAGCAGCATTTTGCTTCTGGTTTTTGCTGTGGATTTTGGGTATGCATTGTATGAACAGAAGAAAGACAGCCTTCCAGATGCGCTGGACTCCATCAAAAAAAGAATTCAGAATATCCGATAGATAGGAATCGGATTCGAGAGAAACAGAGGAAGAAATTACCTCTGTTTTTTTGTATTTAAAAATCCAAATCATACGCCAAAATGACTCTGAAATGAGCATTTAAAGAGGTGGATTAGAAAAGTTTTTCATCCAGCCCCCCCAATAGGCTATAAATTCATGTTTTTATCATTCCAACCTATTTTTTTATGATCAAAATAGGTTGAATTGCATGTTTTCCTCATATAAGCCTACTTTTCTGCCACCAGAATAGGCTAAATTTTAAGGTTCGCAGTTTTCAACTTGTTTTTCTGGAAGAAAAGTTAGGCTAAATATAGAGAATTTTGCTTAGCAGCCTATTTGCCTTCAAAAAAAGTAGGTGGGATTTCAGAATTTACGGAAACCAACCTATTCGTGCTCCCAAAATGTAGGCTAAAAAATGCAGAATAGTATTTTCAACTGAAAAAGCATTGGAGTACGGTTCAGAAACTGCAGGAGCACTATTTTGTGAGCTAAAGCACTGATTTTTCAATGTACAACCCCCTTTTTTATGTGGGGAGTTTGAATATTAAATTTGAAAAATCTGCAAAAATGCCCTGAAAACACTTTTTCACGTTCTAATTTTTTTGGGGAATGCTTACAATACCATAAGAGCAGTTTTTGGAGTGTGAAGCATGAAGAAAAAAAATTGGGCAGTCTGTCTTGTGTGGATACTGGCAGGTATTTTCTTGCTGAATGCCGGAGCAGTGACAGTCCGGGCAGAAGGAGAGGATTTGATCACAGCTCCTCACGGGGTCTTAATGGAGGCTTCCACAGGAACCATTATTTATGAAAAAGATATGGATACCAGGGTGAAGCCGGCCAGTATCACAAAAATCATGACCTTGATCCTGATTTTTGACGAGCTGGAAAAAGGAAATTTACATATGGAAGATGAGGTGATCACCAGTGCATATGCCAAATCCATGGGTGGCTCCCAGGTGTTTCTGGAGGAAGGAGAAAAGCAGACCGTTGAGACCATGATCAAATGCATTGTCATCGCTTCAGGAAATGATGCCAGCGTGGCTATGGCAGAACATATTGCAGGAAGTGAAGGAGAGTTTGTCGCCCGGATGAACGAGAGAGCCAAAAGTCTTGGGATGGAAAATACGAATTTTGAGGACTGCTGCGGTCTGACGGAATCTGACAATCATTATACCAGTGCTCATGATGTGGCAATCATGTCCAAGGAACTGGTGACCCGGTATCCGAAAATTCTGGATTATTCTTCTGTCTGGATGGACACCATCACCCATGTCACCCCAAAAGGTACCAGCGAATTCGGACTGACCAATACCAATAAACTGATCCGAAGCTATGATGGATGTGTGGGGCTGAAAACAGGAAGCACCAGTGTGGCAAAATATTGTGTATCTACGGTTGCGGTGCGGGACGGCATTACCCTGATCAGCGTGGTGATGACTGCACCAGATTACAAAGTACGTTTCAAGGATGCTGCAGCAATGCTGAACCTTGGGTTTGGAACCTGTAAGCTGTATGTAGATGAAAATAAGGAGAAGCTTAAAAAAGTACCGGTGAAGGACGGAGTAAAGGAAAAATTATCCTGCTGTTATGAAGGGGAATTTCATTACCTGGATACCCAGGGGGTAAACCTGGATAATATTGAGAAAAAACTGAAGTGGAAAAGTAAAATCCATGCACCGGTGAAGAAGGGAGAACAGGCTGGAGAGGCAGAATATTATCTGGACGGAAAGAAAATCGGAAGCGTCAAGATTGTTTTTTCAGAAGGAGTCAGGAAGGCGGGATATGGTGATTATGTAGAGAAAATCTGGAAAAAATTCCTGGGCGGGCACCAGACTGCATAAGAATAAAAAACTGAGAAAAAAGGGATTGAAACCGGTTATTCTTTCGATTATAATAAGCCACGTTAAAAAAGTTTTATTGTGCGGAAAGAAAAGAGGGTACATCGTGGCAAAAAGACAAGTACAGACAGACATGACCGCGGGGAATCCGGCCAGAATTATTTTAAACTTTACGATTCCCATTTTTATAGGAAACTTATTTCAGCAGTTTTATAGCATGGCAGATACGGTCATTGTAGGGAAATTTGTGGGGACCAAGGCACTGGCAGCAGTTGGAAGCGTGGGAACCATCATGTTTTTGATCCTTGGTTTTCTCCAGGGGCTCACAGCAGGATTCACTGTGCTGACAGCTCAGAGATTCGGGGCAGGAGATATGAAGGGGATGAGAAAAACAGTGGGAACTGCTGCTGTGCTTTCAGGAATCAGTGTGGTGGTTATGACGGCAGGCAGTATGTTGTTTATGAAGCCGCTTCTGACTTTTATGCATACACCAAAGGATATCTTCCAGGATGCCTATACCTATATTATGATTATTTGTGCAGGGATTATTGCCACCGTGCTTTATAACCTGCTGTCCAGTATTTTGCGGGCACTGGGTGACAGCAAGACACCGCTGTATTTTCTGATTTTATCGGCAGGTTTAAATATCGGCCTGGATTTGCTCCTGATCATTGTTTTTGACATGGGTGCAGCAGGAGCAGCTTATGCAACCGTCATTTCCCAGGGGGTATCCGGTGTGGGCTGCCTGCTCTATATCTGGAAAAAAGTGCCGTTATTAAAGCTTGAAAAAGAGGACTTCCGGCCAGAAGGTTATCTGGCAAAGATGCAGCTTAGTGTAGGGCTTCCTATGGCTTTGCAGTATTCCATTACAGCCATTGGAACCATGATGGTACAGTCCTCCTTAAATCTTCTGGGCTCTATGTCCGTGGCTGCCTATACTGCGGCAAATAAAATCGAACAGATTGGAACACAGGCTTATGTGGCACTTGGCACTACCATGGCAACTTATTGTGCACAGAACATGGGAGCAGGACAGATTAAGAGAATCCGCCAGGGATTCCGCAGTGCGACCATTATGGGCAGCATTTATGGGGTACTTCTGGCAATCCCAATGATGACCGTGGGAAAATATCTGGTAAACCTGTTTGTGTCTGACAATGTGGTTCAGATCATGGGACAGGCAAATGTTTATCTGAAGTGGACCTTTATCTTCATGATTCCACTGGCCATTGTCAACATTTACCGAAATGGAATCCAGGGAAGGGGCTACGGCATCCTGCCTATGATGGCAGGCGTGGCAGAGCTTGTGGGAAGAGGTGCAGTGGCTATGGTGGCTGGATGGAAACGCAGCTTCGTAGGTGCCTGCCTTGCCAGCCCTGCTGCGTGGATTCTGGCAGGAGGACTGCTGATTTTCATGTACTTTAAAGTGGTGAAGGAGCAGGAGAAGAGGTTTGTAGAAAGACAGGAGTAAACGGTAAGGTTTGCATTAGAAAAAATTAATAATTAATAACTGTTCAATTTTTGTGAGGCATGTTATAGTATAAATGTAGTAGAAGAAAAGGGGGAAAGAAAATGGCAAATGTATTTGATACGGCAAGATATATTCTGGAACAATCAGGTTCCATGTCAACGATGAAACTTCAGAAGTTGTGCTATTATTCTCAGGCATGGGCACTTGTTTGGGATGATTCTCCTTTGTTTCAGGAAGAATTTCAGGCGTGGGCAAATGGACCGGTATGCCCAGAACTGTTTTTTAAGACCAAAGGAAGTTATTCTGTAAATGCGTCTGATGAAACAGGCGGTATAGGAGACTTATCAGAAGAACAGAAAGACACGATTAACCGTGTGCTGGATTACTATGGCAAACATGATGCACAATGGCTGAGCCAGCTTACTCATATGGAAGAACCTTGGATAAAGGCCAGAGAGGGAGTTCCGTCTGGAGCAGGATGTAATCAGATTATTACAAAAGAAAGTATGGCATTGTATTATGGCGGCCTCTAAAAGAAAAAAACAGATTAAGCAAAAAGAGACTCCAAAAGGGAGAAGTATTGTTCTGGGTGGAAATCCAGAACAGTACTATACCAAAAATCCTGTTTGGAGTTTTTCGAGCTCAGATCAGGAAAAATGGCCTTTTACACAGGAACACATTGGTGATTTGATTTGGGAAGAAATTCTTCCCAGGTTAAAAGCACTTGAAACACAGACATGGAGTGAAATTCTTGTAAAAGATAAGAAACAGAACCATGCAATAAACGTTTATGATTTAAATAAAGCCGCACAAGAAAGATTAGAGGAAAGATATATTGAAGCAGAGGCTTTGATTTCCCTGCGTATGACAGGTACCCATAGGCTTTATGGTTATATGACGGGATATGTGTTTCACGTTTTGTGGTATGATAATGGACATGGCGATAATGAAACCTGTGTTTGTAGATCTTATAAGAAACATACATGAAGAAGAAAAGTGCAGCCTGAGCCTAGCCGCCCAGGCTATTTTCTTTTTTAAAAAAGAAAGAGTTTAGGTGATACCGTGAAAAAATTTAAAACAGTAACTTATACGATACATTCTCATAAATTGCATAACCAGGGCTTTACCATTGCCATGATCAGTGACCTGCACAACGTGGAGCTGGGAGAAGGTAATGCCAATCTCCTTCATGCCATAGAGGCTGCACATCCTGATATCATCTGCATTGCAGGAGACCTGGTGCTTGGTAAAAAAGCGAAATCAGTAAAACCTGCTTATGAGTTCATCAAAAAAGCAATTAAGATAGCACCTGTTTATTACGGATTGGGAAACCATGAGCAGCGGATGAAAAAATATCCCGAAGTTTATGGAAAAGAATACCTGGTATTTGAAAAAAAGATTCAGAAACTGGGAGTTGTTATGCTGGAAAACAGCAGCAGTTCTCTGGAAATAAAGGGTGAACAAGTTCAGATTACCGGGCTGGCTCTGCCGGAAGAATACTACCAAAAAGGAAAGAAAATCCAACTGTCCTTAAAAACAATGAACTGCCTGGCAGGAAAAGCCTCCAAAGAAAGGTTTCATATCCTTCTGGCACATACGCCAAGATATGGAGATACTTACCTGGACTGGGGCGGGGATTTGATTCTTGCAGGGCATTATCATGGAGGAATGATGCGTCTGCCAATTCTTGGCGGTGTCATCAGCCCGGACTTTAAACTGTTTCCTAAATATTGCAGGGGAGACTTTCATAGACAGGACAGGCATCTGATCGTCAGTGCAGGACTTGGGGAACACACTCTGCCCATCCGGATTTTCAATCCAAGGGAACTGGTGCTGATTCACTGTGTGCCGGAATAAGCAGTGCAAAGGAAAAACCGGACATGCTAGACTTTTCAGATAAAATAGTGTAGAATGACTTTCAGCGACAAAATTCCAGAAAAAGGATGAGAGAAACCATGGGAATCCCAGTAAAGCTTCAGGTATTTGAAGGCCCATTAGATTTGCTTTTGCACCTGATTGAAAAAAACAAAGTAAATATTTACGATATTCCCATTGTGGAAATCACCAATCAGTATATGGACTACATCCATCAAATGGAGAGGGAAGACTTAAATGTCATGAGTGAGTTCATGGTCATGGCGGCTACCTTGATTTCCATTAAATGCCGGATGCTTCTCCCAAGAGAAGTCACAGAAGAAGGGGAAGAGGAAGATCCAAGAGAGGAACTGGTGCGTCAGCTTCTGGAATACAAGATGTACAAATATATGTCTTACGAACTTCGTGACCGTATGGCTGAGGCAGCCAAAAATGTATATAAGCTGCCAACTATTCCCAAGGAAGTCCTGTCCTACCGGGAACCTGTGGACACAGAAGATTTGCTGGATGGACTGACCTTAGAAAAACTCAATCAGATTTTTCAAAGTGTGATGAAAAGACAGGAAGACAAAATCGACCCGATTCGGAGTAAATTCGGAAAAATTGAAAAAGAAGAAGTCAGTCTTCCGGAAAAGATGGAGGAAATTGAAGCTTATGCTCTGGAGCATAAAACCTTCCGTTTTCGTCAGCTGTTACAGAAACAGGCCAGCAAAGTCCAGATTATCGTCACCTTTCTGGCAATCCTGGAACTGATGAAAACAGGGAAAATCCGTATCAGCCAGAAACAGCTGTTTGATGAAATTGAGATAGAATCTCTGCAGGAGAGAGGATAAAATATGGAAACAAATCAGAAAAAAATAGAAGGTGCAATAGAGGCACTTCTCTTTGCCATGGGCAGCTCCGTAGAGCTTTCCGCATTGGCAAAAGCCATTGGTCATGACCAGGAGACAACCAGGAAAATCGTGCGGAATATGATGCTGAACTACCAGGAAGAGGGCCGGGGAATCAAAATCATAGAATTGGAAAACTCCTTTCAGATGTGTACCAAAGAAGAATATTATGAATATCTGGTAAATATGGCACTACAGCCCAAGAAAGCAGTTCTCTCTGATGTGATGCTGGAGACCCTGTCCATCATCGCTTACAAACAGCCGGTGACAAAAATCGAAATCGAAAAAATCAGAGGTGTAAAATGCGACCATGCGGTATCAAAGCTGATGGAATATAATCTGGTGCAGGAAGTAGGGCGGCTGGATGCCCCGGGAAAACCAATCCTTTTGGGAACCACAGAAGAATTCCTGCGAAACTTCGGTGTGCAGGGATTAGATGAACTGCCGGAAATCGATCCTGTACAGATGGAAGACTTCAAGGCAGAAGCAGAAGAAGAGATTCAATTACAGTTAAATTTATAGCCAAAACTTAGCCAGACAGCAAAAATAGCATTGCGGCAGCAGATAAATCTCCCGTTCCGTTTCAAGCGGAATCTAATAGTTCCAATGGTTTATCGGCTGAAATGCTATTTTTTTTAATTTTGGCCTACATTTCCAGCTCCGAAATAGGTTAGAATTAATAGAATCAGCTTTTTTAGCCTACATTTAGCTCTCTTAAAGTAGGTGGAATACACTAAAGGATGATTTATAGCCTATTTTGCTTCGGAAAAAGTAGGTTGGAAACACACAAACTTCTTGTTCTGGCCTATTTGAAGCACAGAAAAGTAAGTTGAATACAGCTTTTTCCCAATATCAACCTATTTCCCACATATTGCAGGGCTGCACCGAGATATTGCAAGAAAAAACTATGCATGTTTTCTCCCACCTCCACATAAGGTTTAAAAAGGAGCGTGCAAAATATGAAGAAAACATGCAGAACAATCCTGGCAATCTTCCTGCTTGTCACAGGAATTATAATCAATCCATTTATTTCTTATGCAGAAAGTGACACAGAAACCACAGACCCGGGGAGTCTCTATGCATTGTCTGCCGTACTTATGGACGGAACATCTGGCAGGGTATTGTATGGAAAAAACGCAACAGAGCCAAGAGCCATGGCCAGCACCACGAAGATTATGACTTGTATCCTAATCTTGGAGCAGGGGAATCTGGAGGCCATAGCCAAGGCTTCCGGTTATGCAGCTTCCATGCCAAAAGTCCATTTGGGTGTAGCTGAAGGAGAAACATTTTATGTAAAAGATCTGCTATATTCCCTCATGCTGGAAAGCCACAATGATTCTGCTGTGATTCTGGCAGAATATCTTGGGGGCAATGTCTCCGGCTTTGCAGCGAAAATGAATGAAAAAGCAAGGGAAATCGGCTGTACAGATACCTGGTTTATCACTCCAAACGGATTAGACGCCCAGGAGGAGGTGCAGGGAGAAGTAAAAAAGCACCATACCACAGCCGAAGACCTGGGAAAAATCATGCGGTACTGTATTTCGCAGTCCCCTGAAAAAGAAACATTTTTGGAAATCACCAGGACACCCAGTTACAGCTTCTGTGACGCAGAAGGGAAAAGAAACTTTTTCTGCAATAATCACAATGCCTTTCTCACTATGATGGATGGAGCATTAAGCGGCAAAACCGGGTTTACCTCTGAGGCAGGATATTGTTACATAGGGGCTTTAGAGCGGGATGGGAAAACTCTGATTGTAGCACTGCTAGGCTGCGGCTGGCCAAATAATAAAAGCTACAAATGGAAGGACACCAGGAAACTTATGGAATACGGACTGGAGCACTACAGTCTTCATGCACTTTCCGAGGCAAGATTGCCTGGGATTCCCAAGACTGTACCTGTGGAAAACGGACAGGGAAAAAATCTGGGACAGCAGGCAGAAGTTTCTGTAATACATATTCCATCAGAAGATATGAAGCTCCTTCTTGGTACTAAAGACCAGGTGAAAACTATCTATCGTGGAAAAAAATCCCTGACAGCACCAGTAACAAAAGGAGAAAAAATAGGAGAAATTCAGTACCAGGTCAACGGTGAAACCTGGAAGACAGAAGAAGTGGTAGCAGGAGAAGCAGTGGAAGAAATTGACTATTCCTGGTGTCTGGAGCAGACCATGGACCGGTGGGCAAAAGGTGGAAAATAGAGCCTTCTGCCACCGGCTTTTTCTATTTCAGTATTACTCCATCTTTTGATATGCTACCAGAGCGATGTTCCAAAATCCCTGCTTATTCAACTCCTGTTCAAAACCATGGATTTTCTCCTTACAAGACTCAGGAAGTTCTGCGATTTTAAAGGCACAAGGACATTTTTCCTGCTTATCAGATGCAGCTTCTTTTCTTTCACTCATGTGACATCCTCCTTTTTACTTGAAAATATTCTAAAATACAGTGTATCCTTTTTCTTCGGGAATATGTATGGTAGAATAGCCATAGTATGAAGAAATAGGAGCAAAAAAATGAAGAAAAAAACAGTGATCATGAATTTTTCAGGAATCTATGAAGAAGAAACCTTTTATAAAGACAGAGAAACCTGCTGGATTGATTGTAGAGATATGTCCGGGGTCAACGGATACTGTTCAGATGATGCCCAGGAGGAAATCAGAAAACGGATTCAGGACTATGATTATCGTGGAATCCATTTTCTGGACTCTGGAAATTACCATTATCTGAGCAAATTTTGGCTGGAAAAGATTGAGGAGCCTTATTCCCTGGTCGTCTTTGACCATCACACAGATATGCAGGAGTCAGCCTTCTTTGGCATGCTTTCCTGTGGGAGCTGGATCAAAGAAGTGTTGGAAGAGCATCCGTACATCAAGGAAGTGTGCGTGGTAGGACCACCAAAAGCAGCAACAGAACAGTGTGAGTCCAATCTTGACGGCCGGGTTGTGTTTCTTACCCAGGAAGAATTAAAAGCAGGAAATTTGGAAAAATGGCATGCGTTTCTTGAAAACGGGAAGGAACTTCCGGTTTATCTGTCCATTGACAAAGATGTGCTCTGCCTGGAAGATGCCAGGACAAACTGGGATCAGGGGGAGATGAAGCTGGAAGAAATGGAAAAGATGATCAAGCAGGTGTTTCAGAAACGAAAGGTTCTTGGAGCAGATATCTGTGGGGAAAATCCTCAGGATACAGCAAGAATGCCAGCGAAAGAAGATTTAGAAATCAATGGCAGGACCAATGCCAGGTTATGCCATTGTATAAAATAACGGGGATTTCCGCTTTCCAGAAGGATGGCTTGTAGTGAAAAACAACTCCAATACCAAAATTAGGTTGTGAACCCTTTTGCTAGAAATAGTTAGTTGTGTAGTTTGATACGTGAAAAAACTATAAAAGCTATAAAATTTGTTAAATATTTTAGTGAAAATATTACAGAGGTTTTGTTGAATTATGACAAGCCATATGTTATCATTATGTGAGTGCCAAAAAGCATCATATAAGAAAGATTCAAACTAGTCATAAAATGTCGGTACACAAGAGTGTGCCGCTCTTTTTATGACTGTATCTGGATAGAAATTTGCAAGAAATGATGTTGCAGCTAGAAATAAAAGGAGAAACTATGAGGAATATAGATATTCACTGCCATATACTGCCGGGGTTGGATGATGGTGCGTCCAGTGAAAAAGTAAGTCTGCAAATGCTGAAACTGGCAGCAAAAAACGGAATCAAGGGAGTGATCGCAACCCCTCACTATTCTGTAGGATATCCGAATCTATGTCCGGCGAGAATCAGGGAAGCCTGTGCGAAGCTGGAAGAGAGGGCAAGAGAAGAAGTGGCAAAAGATTTCTTTATCTACCCGGGCCAGGAGATTTTATACAATCAGGATGTTCCCGAATTATTACAGGCGGGGGAGCTGCTTACCATGGCAGATACAGACTATGTATTAATAGAATTCATGCCATGGACACCATATTCTGAGATGAAAAGCTGTGTCAATACCCTGACATTGATGCAATATGACCCTATTATTGCCCATGTAGAGCGGTATCAACCGTGGTGCTGGCATATCAGAATATGAGGCAGGCAACAATCTAACAACCCAAGAAGGTATGATTTGATGGTCAGCCAAGATGTGATATACCCTGATAAGAAGATCCATTGAAGAAGAATTTGCATTATTTTGACAAGGATTTGTTAATTGATGAACTGGTGACGATGACTGAGTGGCTGGATGAACAGGAAATCCTTTCAGAAATTGCATTAGATTACAGAGTCAAGAGTTTGGATTCCATACTTTTGAAGTATGACCGATACAGAGGTGTTCATGTGTACTATCAAAAAAGTGGAAGACATTATCCTATAGAAATCCAGTTTAATACGCTATTTGACAGACAGATGAATAACTGGCTTCACGATTACTTATATAAGAAAAACTATCCGATAGAGACTGGAAGAGTAATGCGTGAAAAGTATGAATGTGGATTGATTCGGAATGAGCATGAATTTAAGGAGGTGCTGAATAATGTGTTATCTGGTAGCGAAAGATCGTGATGCACATGGTTGTTTTGCTCTGAAAACAACTCATGGAAAGCATCTGGTAGAATTAAAGAGGGAACTGAATAAGGCAGTTGGATATAAGGGCGTACAGCTTGTAACAATCAGCAGGCCAACAGCGTATGGTGAGTATGCACCGTATCATTTTGTGGATACAGAGCAAGAGTTTCAGATCCTTGTAAAAGGGCTTCGCCCATAAAATAAATATGGCATATTGGGAAGATAGAGACGAAACCATTTACAAATATTATGGGATTTGATGAACCAGAGGAAGGGGTGGAAAAAGCCTCTGAGGGTGTGTATGAAAAGCAAAGTATTAGTAAGATCCATATGAATGCAGTGGTTGGCGTGGAAACCGGAAATAAAGTCATTTGGATGCAACCGTATAAGAATGCACCGTTCCATGCGGCAAAGTGCGAATATAAAAAAATAAATTATGATAGTTTGCTTGTTTCGAGAAATTGCTCTGGCTGCACAGATGGTAAAGAAAAGTTCCAGAAAAATGACAGAGGGCGTACTAGATTTTTCGGTAATCCACA
>ULZK01012876.1_pt1 | contig 13984 bp, 10 predicted proteins | sample 1963021 | NCBI WGS metagenome assembly ULZK01 (sample SAMEA4835887, study PRJEB28245) | human gut metagenome | biome: gut microbiome; material: fecal sample | place: Denmark | collected 2008 | reverse complement strand
GGCTTCGTCTGTAGTGTATCTAATGAATTAAATAGCAATTAACTCTTTTCCTAATTCTTCATCGGCATAGAGTATATTTATGTATTCGCCCAGTAATGCAGCATGAAGTGCTTCTTTTTTCTCAAGTCCAGAAGCAACTCCAATTTTACATGGAATTTTTTTCAGTTCTTCTAATGTAATGCTAATACGTCTTTTTGCAAAAGAACTGCTTACCGCTTCTCCCCGTGCATCAAAGAAGCAGGTGCAGACATCTCCTACCGCTCCTTTTTCTTCTAGTTCAATAAAGTCTTCTTCTTTTAAAGAACCGGAACGATATAGAATGGTATTCCGACTCAGATTACCTACTCCAAAGAGAGCAATCTGGCATTCTCGTGCTAATGTGAGTGCGGCAGAGATATTTCTTTCTTTTTTTAGCATCTCTGCAATCTCGGCAGAATCTACTGCGACTGGTGCTGGAATGACATAAGCTTCCCCGTGTCCTGCTCTGGCAATTGCCTGTGACAAATCATCTGCACCGACAGGAACAGATGTCTCATTCGTTTTTCCATTAATCTGCACCACTTTCACGTTATGCACGCCCAAATCAGAAACATAATTTGCAAAGCTTTTCATGGTACGCCCCCAGGCAGTTCCGATAATACTTCCGTCATTTAAATAGGAAGATAAATCTTTTGCTGCTGCTCTACAGACATCTTCCTGTACTGCAACAGGCGCATCTGAAAGCTTTGGAACGAGAAATACTTTCTCTAAATTATACTTTTTCTTTAAAGAAGCAGATAGTTCCTCGTTAGATAACACAGGATATTCCACAGTAATTTTGATATATCCCATCTCTTCTGCTTTCTTTAACATTCTACTGACAGTTGATACAGACATTCCCTCTTCCTGTGCGATAACCTTCTGATCCATATGCGATTCATAATACTTTTTAGCTACTCGAATTATTTTAATTATTTTATCATTTTTCATACTTTTCCCCCACAGCCATGCCGTATTTATCAATTTATTATAAAGTATCAACGACACTGTGTCAATCTGTACAGAATAAAAAGTGAAAATATTTGCAAAAAAATATATGTGAAAATATAAACATAAAAATATTTGCATTTTTTATTGACTTAATATTAAAATCCTGTTATACTGCAACAAGTGGGTATTTAAAGATGTTAATACTCCGGCATATGTTATGTGATTCCTATGTTTTCACATAAGAATATGTATTTATAATTGTATGTTCCTAATCAGATTTTTGCATGGCATCTCCTGTGCAGATTTGATTATTCAACATTTTCAGGAAGAGTTATCCTGAATTTCTTTTCTCCCGAAGGTTCTTTCACTTCTGTTTCTATTTCTATTTCCCTACTCTACTACAGTTCCAAAAAGAAACTTCGGGCGAAGGTATTTTATTGTAAGTTGCGAAAGGTGGAAATCAACATTTGTTAATTTCCACCTTTATTTTTTTAATAGATAATTTATCAGAAAAAATATAAAAAATTTGTCTCTCTACAAAAATAGAGCGTATTTAAAACCCCAACACCAAGGATGATGCCATGTATAGCTGCCAGATTAAGCATAAAATAATAAGCAAAAATGTATATTTCATTCATTTTTCTTTTTTACTAAATGACAGATTGTTGTCATCATTTTTTCTATATTTAAAGGTTTTGCCAGATGAGCATTCATCCCTACGGCAATGCACTTTTCAGCATCTTCCTGAAATGCATTCGCTGTCATAGCTATAATTGGTATTGTTTTTGCATCTGAATGTTCTAATGACCTGATCTTCTTCGTAGCTGTATATCCATCCATAACAGGCATCATCAGATCCATCAGAATTGCATCAAATGTTCCTGCCGGTTTCTCTTTAAATAATTTCACTGCCTGCTGTCCATCTTCCACTCGGGTAATCAACGCTCCGACATCTTCGAGAACTGTCTTCGCTATTTCCGCATTCAGATCATTATCCTCTACAAGGAGAATTCTTGTTCCTTTTATCGTGTGAATTGCGGGTGGCTTCATGGCATTCTGATTTCCATATACCTCTTCTTTCGATGCTATGTCAAAAGAAAGATCTACCGTAAATTTTGTTCCAATGCCCTGTCTGCTTTCTACCTGAATACTTCCATCCATCAGTTCTATCATGGATTTGATAATAGAAAGTCCCAGCCCTGTTCCCTGCACCTTATTTTCAGTAGTGGTATGTTCTCTGGAAAATTCTTCATAGACATGCGGAAGATATTCTTCACTCATACCAATGCCCGTATCTTCACATGAAAAAATATAATGTATTTTTGAAGGATTCTCTGATGCGGCCTCATGTATTTCTACATAGATTGAATGTCCCTCCGGGGTATACTTTATAGCATTGCTGATAATATTCAGCATAATCTCCTGTAACTTTGTCTGATCACAGACAACATAATGATGTCTTATATCTAAATCGGCATGATACTGCAGATTCTTCTTTCTGATATCCTCTTCAAACACTGTATGTACCCTGTGAAATAATGCATCCATATCCTCAGCTTTTAATTGTAATACCGCTGTACCGCTTTCAATCCGGGCCATTTCCAAAATCTGATTGATAATCATCAGCAGAAGATTACTGGAAGACTGTATCTTTCCCAGATATTCTTTTGCCTTTTTTTCATTCTGCAGATTCTTCTCTAACAAACCGGAAAAACCCACAATTGCATTCATCGGAGTTCGGATATCATGGCTCATATTGAATAAAAATCTTGTTTTTGCCTCGCTGGCGTTTTTTGCCTGTTCAGCAGATTTTTTCAGCTCCGCTTCATATTGTCTTTCCCTGTGTTTTTTGCTGAATATCAAATAAAATACTGTAGCAACCAATAATGAGTATACATAAGAAACGACAATACACATAATCCAGTAAGAACGTGGAATCCATCCTTCTGAGGGTATAATGTCAAAATACCATGTGTTATTGGGAACTGTGCATTCTACTGTCAGAATGTTGTCCGGCATATCATCCTGACTTTCTGCCAGAATAATCCTATCGTTGCCGTCTCTGTCATAGCTCCAGATTCTGTAGCAGAAATCTGCATCACTTAAATAATCAAGATTTATTTCATCAATGAAACGATTCCAGTCAATCACCAGAATCACAAATCCCCAGAACTCCCCTTTGTCTGAATTATTATCCTGATAAACTGGATTAAAAAGCAGTGCTCCTGTTCCTCCCTGCTTTAACTGGTATGGTCCCCCAATCGTATATTTTCCGCTATCCCTTGCCACAACTGCATCCTTTTTTCGCTCATGCTCCTGTAGCATATCCAGTCCAAAGGCTCCCTCATTTTCCTGTTTCGGATAAATGTCTGTAACAATACCCTCAGGTGCCAGCTCAAATGCCTTTATCACACCATCTTCATTTGGAATCTTTTCTGCCAGTTCAGAAAACGTATTCTCATCCAGATTTTCTCCGGCACTGATATAATTTCCCAAAAGATTAGAGAGAATAATATACTGATCCAGTCTTGCCCTAACTCTTTTCTCCGTAATCTGCGCCATATATTTTCCAGTTGTCTTTTCATTTTTTTCCAGATTATGGAGCAGAAAAACGCTAATAAAGAATGCTGTCAGAAAAGCAATCAATCCCACAATATAACAATATATTTTTATCTTTTTATACAGTCCGCTATCCTTTTTCATTCTGCTATACCTCTGTTATTCTTTACCCGATTACTGACACATCTGATTACCAGCACAGAATTCCCTGCAGATTCTGTATCTGTGGTTCAATTCCTGATGCACACCATTCAAATGTATTTTTAAAACTTTTCTTCTTTTCTGAATTCCATTCAAAAATATACGCTCTGTCTGCTGCTGTATATTTTCCAACACTCTTCAGTATAGATGGTGTCATGTCATCCAGCTGCTTTTCATTCTCTGCCTGACTCATAAAAGAAATCTTATGAAGGATTTCATCCATGTAATGCAATTTACTTTTTATATCATCTCTGTATTCTTCCATATAACTTTTCCCCGGTTTATAATTATTAGCTGCCTGTCCCTAACCAATATTCTCAAAACAAAAAAAGCACTGTCTTTTCAGGCAATGCATCTTAAACGTTGTAACTGGCTGCTATTTTGCAGACCATATAGCTTTGTGTCCCAGACTTTCGGCTGATTTGCTGACGAATCTTTTTCTTTTATTATACATTTTTTCTTGAAATAAGTCTATTGCAAATTTGTCCGTAAAATTTTTCTGTAAAAAGAAAAAAGATGGCTAACGACAACCATCTTCTCTCTGTTCTATATTATAATGATAAGAAAAAAACAGTGCTTTACTTCACACACTCCATAATTATCGCTTCACATCTGTCATATCCAAGCTGTGAACTGTTCAGGCACAACGTGTAATTGCTGGCTTTTCCCCATTTTTGATCCGTATAAAAGTTATAATTTGTCATACGTCTTTTATCTATGTCTGCCATCATTTTGACAGCTTCCTTCTCTTCTACATTATGTAAGTCCATGATACGTTGTATTTTTTCCGGCATATCCCCATGAATAAATACATTCAATACATCGTTCCAATCTCTTAGGATAAAATCTGCATTTCGTCCAATAATTACACAGGACTCTTTTTCTGCCAATTCCAATATAACCTTTCTCTGTGCCTCATATACCATATCCTCAACGGATTTTCCTGTAATATCACGTCCGGCAAGTGCATAGGCAAATAATCCTTTTTTGGGAGATAACTCTGCGCTTTCCTGAATATATTCTGGTGATAAACCAGACTTTTCTGCAATCTCACTAATGATATTTTTATCATAGTAAGTAATTCCAAGTTTTTTTGCAACTTCTTCTCCGATAAAACGTCCACCGCTTCCAAATTCTCTGCTGATTGTAATAATTCTTTTTGCCATTTCCAGTTCCTCCTTAATTTAAAACATCGACCTTATTTTTTCTGATTTTCTTTAAAAATACATATCCTGCCAGACATGCAATGACTTCGGTAATCGGAAACGCCCACCAGATCAGGGAGACTCCCATCTGACCATTTCTGACAAATAAAGAAAAGACTCCTGCCAGTGGCAGAATGATACTAAGCTGTCTTAGAAGTGAAATAACCAATGATTCCATACCACCATCCAGCGCCTGATAAATTCCCTGATAAGCAACATTAATTCCCGCAAACAGAAAACTAATAGAAATCACTCTCATCGCACTGATAAAATATTCTCTTGACTGTCCTGCATTAAACAGCGTTGCAAAAGCTCCAGGGAAAATCTCTGTAATTGCAATTCCCAAAATCATTAATACAATCGTATAGAGAAGCCCATATTTGATTCCATCCTGAATTCTTTTTTTACTTCTCATTCCATAAGCAAATGCAATAATCGGAGTGATCGCATCTCGCAGACCAAACGCAAGGAAGAGAACAAACTGCTGAACTTTATAAAACAACCCATAGGCTGTCTGCGCTGACGGATTGAACTTCAAAATCAGATTCATTACATAAACCATAATAGACATCAGAGCCTGAGCAATAATTGCCGGAAGTCCGATTGCATAAATTTCTTTTATAATGCCAATATCCGGCTTCATATATTTCGCATCATGTTCAAATTCCTTATTCAATTTCATATGAAAAATTAACAGTAACACTGCGGATGCTACCTGACCAATTACCGTTGCATAAGCTGCACCTTTTACACCCATTTCAGGAAAAGGTCCTATACCATAGATCATAATAGGATCAAGAATAATATTTACAACTGCACCAACTACCTGTCCGATTGTAGAATAAAGAGAACGGCCTGTTGCCTGTAATAACTTTTCAAATAGTGAAAAGAAGATAATACCAAAAGAAATCACGCAGCATATCCTCAAATAGCTGACTCCCATCTCAAGCACTTCTGTATCTACTGTCTGCGATGAAATATATGCTTTTACTCCAAAGATACCAAATAAGAAACAAACCACATAAATAATCACACCAAGAAACAAACTGTTTCCTGCTACCTTTGCAGCTTTTTTGCTGTTTCCCTGTCCAAGTGTCCTTGCAAGAAGTGCATTGGTTCCTACACCTGTTCCGATTCCCACCGCAACCATAAGCATCTGCACCGGGAATACGAGTGTCAGTGCATTTAATGCCGCTTCACTGCCTACTCTCATATTTCCTACAAATGCACTGTCTACAATGTTATAGACCGCCTGCAATGCCATAGATAGGATCATTGGAATTCCCATCTGGATCATCAGCTTATTCACTGACATATCTTTCATCTTGTTACTTTCTGCCATTTTGTTTTAGCTCCTCTCTTTTTGCACAAAAAAAGTGTGTGCCTTGTCATATAAGCTGGACTTACGCTGACAGGCTACACACTTTTTTATGCAATATTAGTTTTTAACAAAAAAACGAGCAGCTGGTAAACTGGATTTACGCTTACTTGCTACTCGTTTGTTATAATTATATTTCCTGTTTTTTAAAAAGTCAAACAAAAATTTTTCTTCTTATTTTTCAAATGCCTTACTCTCGAATCTCATTCCCTAAAAAATACTATCACGTTTGCAGGCTATGCACTTTTGAGTGCTGAACATCTCTGTTCCAAATGCGATTATCATGCAGAGCACTGGAAACCAACAGCAGTAGAAAAGGAATATTTTGTATGACTTTATTTTATCATGAATTTCGAATATTAATTGATTTCAATTATGAAGTGTGCTAAAATGAATCTTGCAGATTAAGGCATTGTATAAAACAATGCCATTATTTATGTCTAAAGAAAAAGAAAGAGAGTATGGTATTTATGAAAGAAAAGAAAAAAATGTCGCTGGCGATGCAGATATTTATTGCTCTTGTTCTGGCTATCGCTGCCGGATTACTCCTGCAAAAGCATGCCCAGTTTGCCGAAACGTATATCAAACCGTTTGGAACAATTTTTTTGAACCTGCTTAAGTTCATTGTTGTTCCTATCGTATTATTTTCCATCATGTGCGGAATCATTTCCATGCGTGATATAAAAAAAGTTGGCGCCATTGGTTTAAAAACAGTTGTTTACTATATGTGTACTACTGCTTTTGCCATTACAATCGGACTGATCGGTGGTAATTTATTTAAGAAAATGTTCCCTGTAATTGCAACCACAGACTTATCCTACCAGGTTGGTGAGAAAACATCTTTGATGGATACTATCGTAAATATTTTCCCATCCAACTTCATCTCCCCGATGGCTGAGGCAAATATGCTACAGGTTATCGTTATGGCATTATTAATCGGTTTTGCGATTATTCTTGTTGGAGAAGAAAAAAATACCCGTATCATTACAGCATGTAACGATTTAAACGATGTATTTATGAAATGTATGGAAATGATCTTAAAGTTATCTCCTATTGGTGTGTTCTGCCTGCTTTGTCCAGTTGTTGCAGCAAACGGTGCAACCATCATTGGTTCCCTTGCGATGGTACTTTTAGCAGCCTATGTATGTTATATCGTTCATGCAGTTGTCGTTTATTCTTTCGCAGTAAAAACAATCGGTGGAATCAGCCCTCTTACTTTCTTTAAAGAAATGCTTCCGGCAATCATGTTTGCATTTTCCAGTGCTTCATCCGTCGGAACACTTCCTATTAACATGGAATGTACAGAGAAACTTGGAACTTCCAGAGAAATCGCCTCTTTTATCCTTCCACTTGGTGCAACAATCAACATGGACGGAACTGCCATTTATCAGGGTGTATGTGCGATTTTTATTGCTTCCTGCTACGGAATCCACCTTACACTGCCGCAGATGCTTACAATCATCTTTACTGCTACTTTAGCTTCAATCGGTACTGCCGGCGTTCCTGGAGCGGGAATGGTTATGCTTGCAATGGTACTTACTTCCGTTGGACTTCCTGTTGACGGAATTGCTTTAGTAGCTGGTGTAGACCGTATCTTTGATATGGGACGCACTACGGTAAATATCACTGGCGATGCTTCTTGCTGCGTTATTGTTTCAAATCTTGAGAAGAAACGCGAAGCGAGAAAGATGGCAAAATCAATGTAATAGCGAACAAAAAATAATTTAAACATCCTTAACAGACGAAAATAAAAAGAAAGCTATATAACAGATGCTTAGTATCCCTGTACTCTTAATGTCTGGTCATATTAAGAGTTTGCTCTAATGCATATCTTGTTATATGGCTTTCTTTTTATTTTTTTGTGTTAGAGCGTGTTTGAAACACGCTCTAGTACTTTTATGTTATTATCTGCCATTTATCGCTTTAAAATAAGCTTTTGATGCATGTATTGTGAACACCGTATTCAAGAATACCCCTGCATTCTTGCTACGAGATGCGCGTAAATATTCGCATAAAATCCCTTATTTTTATCTACTTATAGGCTATTCGTATAGCAAAGAGGTATATGGAATGTTTTCTGACATATTTTTTGATTTCAACGTTGCTTTTAGGAATAAAAAGCGGATTTTTCTACCATATTTTTACTTTTTGATGTTTATTTTTAAATACTCACCCCATATCTGGGATTAATTACAATATATTAATTAATATTAATTATAAAAATGCGTCTTGCACTTTCTTTTTAGATGTTGTATGCTGTAAAAAAGGTTTTTGAGGCATTTTAGAGTATTTTAGGGGCAATATACCCTTATCAAAACTTAACAGTATTGATAAAGTCTCAGAAACAACGGAAAATGGGGCTGTGAGCCTTATCAAAACTTATTATCAAAAGTGGAGGATTTTAAATGGTTTACGGATACTGCCGAGTATCAACGAAGGGACAGGCGAAGGATGGAAACAGTATAGAGGCACAGGAAGCGGCAGTAAGAGAAGCAGGTGCAGAAGAAATATACGCAGATGCATTTACAGGGACAAAAAAGCACAGACCACAGTTAGACAAGTTGCTAAAAGTGATACAGAACGGTGACAAAGTTGTAGTAACAAAGCTGGACCGAATTGCAAGGAGTGCGACACAGGGAATCGCCCTTATAGATATGATGCTTGATAAGGGCGTTACGGTGCATATTTTAAATATGGGTATTATGGATAATACACCTACCGGCAGGCTGATTCGAACGATTATGCTTGCCTTTGCTGAGTTTGAACGTGATATGATCGTTGAAAGAACGCAGGAGGGGAAAGCAATCGCAAAGCAAAAAGACGATTTTAAAGAAGGAAGGCCAAGAATCAGCAAAATAAAGATTGATCATGCGCTATCGCTTTTAGACGAGGGATATAGTTATAAGCAAGTGGAGCGAATGACTGGAATCAGTACTGCTACGCTTGCCAGAAGAAAAAGAGAACGGCTTTTGGAAGAGGATTCTTAGTTTCAATAAAGCTTTTTTCTTTCTATTATAAAAATATTACCGTGTACCATTATACCATGCACTATTATAATAGGAAGAAACGCATTTAAAGATATTTTTTATGCAAAATAGAAAGAAAACACTGTTGTCAAATTACACAAATACAATTATAAGAATTATAATATACATTTTGATGCTAAAAATTTTATCATAATGTGTCTTTAAGAAATTGGAGGAACTTATTATGGCGAATTTTGCAATCGCAGCCGACGAAAATGTCATCGCTCGCGGCAATAAACTAATAGAAGAATTACAGGAACCAGGCGAAAAAAAAGGTGTTACACTAAACCGTCTTTTTGATCTTGTGTCCACTCATCTGCAGGAAGACCAATTAAAAAGAAGCGGCGTTGATACCGAGGCATTAGATGCTTCAATCACAAATATCCGCAATTTGTTTACTGCTGCCCTCTCCGGCAAAGAAGAAATCCGAGCTGAATATGAACGCCGTATGGCAGAACTTCGTGAAAGCAAAGAAGAATTAGAAAAAAACTATAAGATACAGCTTGGTAAACTCGCTTCCGAAAAGGAAGATGCTTTGCGAAAGTATACTGATTTAAAGGAATTACAGGAAACTGCAGAGACTGCGAGAAAGGCAGCAGAAGAACAGGCTGCTTCTGCCGTAAATCTTGTAAAAGAAAAAGAGAAGACAAATATTATGCTCACGGAAAAGCTCCGTGATGCTGAACAAAAAGCTGGAAATTACGATACCTTAGAAAAAGAAAATGCTTCTTTAAAGCAAAAAGTCTCTGATTTACAATTCAAAATAAAAGATTACGAGAAAAATGAACTTCTACATATCAAAGAAATCGAACAATTAAAGAAAGAAGCACACAAAAATTCTGTCACTATCGAAAAGCTAAATACAGAGAAATACAAAGAGCATGAAACAATACAGGCACAACTCTCCGAAAAGACTAAACTTCTCTCTGAACAGGAAAAAGAACTAAATGTGTTGCATATTCAACTTGCCGAGCAATCAAAAGAATCTGAACTTATTAAAGAACGAGCTGTCATCGAAAAAGAACGGGAAATGCTCTCCAAGATAGAAGAACTTAGGAATGCACTTGACGAAGCAAAAGAAGAAAAATATAACTTACGGCTTCAGCTGACTAAGTTACAAAAATAATGTCAAGTGGGTAACAGACGCAATTCACCTCTACCTTAGGTGTCCACTGAAAAACTGATTTTGCGTACAATATATAACACGCTCTAATAGTCATATTTTATTTTGTGTTGATTTGCACACCAAAAGGACTTTTTCAGTGGCCTATCTTAAAAGTTTGAGGATAAAATTTTTTGTCCTAATAACAGCTAATCAAACTGGTTAAATAGAAACTCCAAAAATTCTTTAATCTCATCCGTCACTTTTTCTTTGTTCCATGCAAGTAAAACTTCTGTAATCAGCTCATCACTATCAATTTTATAAACAAAACATTTATCTGCTAACGGACGCATGGATGCTGGTAATATTGCAATACCAAGTCCATTTTCTGCCAATGTCATTGCTGTTCTGGCATCTTCGCATTCGTAATAGATATCGACAGAAAGACCTTTTCTTTCAAATGCAGATAGCAAAAACCCACGATATCGATGTGATAATATCAAAGGTTCTCCTGAAAGCTGTTCTAATGTAAGAACACCATTTTCTCCCCACTTTTCCTGCAGTACAGACATCGCACATAACTCATCCGTCATTAAAATATGACTCGCATAACCATTTACAGAAATCGGTGTACGCAAGGTTGTAATATCTACAACACGATTCTCTAGTTGGTCTTTTAAAGTAAACGTGGAACCTTCATGAATATCAAAATGGATTTCTGGATGTTTTACCGCATATATTTTAAATTGCTTTGCCATCATAGATACAGTAGATGGTGCCAGTCCAATATGAATTGTTGCTGCTTCATTTGCCTTGATTACTTCTCTTTTTGTAATATCTGCCATTGTGAGCAGACTTCCAGCTCTTATGTATAACGCTTTTCCAGCTTCTGTAAGAGTAATATTTTTTGCACCTCGTACAAAAAGCTTTACACCAAGTTCTTCTTCTAACATTTTAATTTGATAACTAAGCGGAGGCTGTGTCATATGGAGATTTCGTGCTGCTCCACTGATTGTTCCTGCATCTACGATTGCCCGAAAATATTCTAATTGTTTTATTTCCATAGTATTATAACTTCCTTTTTGTTTGTTGCTTTTTTGAAAAATTGGATTAAAAATTATTTATTATTTTATCGTTGAACTATTGCAATGTATAATTTTATATCAACGGTTATCGAGTATATTTGAAAAATGATTTTGGTAGATTATGACATATATTTTAATGAGATGATTTTTCGAATATATTTTAGTGAATATCATAATAAAATATACAACCTGATATAAAAAATGGTGATATTTTATAGAATTACTATAAATATACCATAAAAGATCACTTATTACGACTTATCCATCTAAAATTTATTTAGTTTTGATATAAAAAGAATATTATTCATATGCTTTACTTCATGGTATAATCTCTTAAGTAAAAACAATGTAAAAAATAACAGGAAGTGATTGTATTTATGAAACGTATTGATTTTGATAACGGGAAGATTACGACCAATATCTTACAGGCAGCACTGCCGATGTTGGTCGCCCAGATTTTAAGTCTTCTTTATAATATTGTAGATCGAATCTATATTGCAAGAATACCAAATATCGGAACGGCGGCTTTAGGAGCGGTTGGATTATGTTTTCCGATCATTGTAATTATTACTGCATTTAGCAATTTATTTGGCAGTGGTGGTGCTCCTCTTTTTTCTATTGAACGAGGACGCGGCGATAAAAAAAGAGCTGGCATGATTATGAACACTTCATTTTTTATGCTCTCTGTATGTGCAATCGTGTTAATGTGCATTGGATTTATATTTGCTCGCCCGATTCTAATTCTTTTTGGTGCTTCTGAAAATGCACTCGTATACGCTTATCCATATATTATGATTTATCTGATTGGAACTTTTCCTTCCATGATTGCAACAGGAATGAATCCATTCATTAATGCACAGGGATATGCAACGACAGGAATGATTTCTGTTGTTATTGGTGCCATAGCTAATATTGTCCTCGATCCACTTTTCATTTTTATGCTTAATCTTGGTATCCGGGGAGCAGCAATCGCAACAGTTTTGTCCCAATGCTTATCTGCAGGATTTGTTTTATATTTTCTTTCAAAAAAGGCAGAATATAAAGTCCGTTTATTATATAAGGAAGAAATCCGAACCTGCGGAAAAGATGCGAAGAATATCGTAAGCCTCGGAACAGCCGGATTTGTTATGCAGCTTACGAACAGCCTTGTAAGCATTTGTTGTAACAATGTACTTTCCGCTACTGGCGGAGATGTTTATGTTTCCGTTATGACGATTATTTCCAGCGTCCGTCAGATGATAGAAACCCCAATCTGGTCTATCTCCGAGGGTTCTTCACCAGTGATCAGCTATAATTATGGTGCAAAAAGACCAAAGAAAGTTATTGAAGCCTGGATTACAATGTCCGTCCTTGCTTTGATTTACAGTTTAATCGCCTGGAGTGTTATTTTATTTGCACCTAAATTTTTAATTGGAATTTTCAGTTCTGATAAAAGCTTGATGATTGATACTGTCCCTGCAATGAAACTATATTTTTCCGCATTTATTTTCATGCTCTTTCAGTATACCGGACAGACTATGTTTAAATCATTAAATAAGAAAAAACAGGCAATCTTCTTCTCTATCCTGCGTAAAGTTATCATTGTTGTACCAATGACATACATGTTCCCTTACGTATTCCATATGGGAAGCAACGGAGTGTTTATGGCCGAACCAGTATCCAATGTAATTGGCGGCAGTTTGTGCTTCATCGTAATGCTCTTGACAGTTCTCCCAGAATTGAAACAGATGAATTCTGATTTATCGAGCTGAATAGACGCCAGCAAAGAGAGCCTATCCCCTATATTTGTGACTTTAGTCGCGGCGGTTTGAATACTCGCTTACACACGCTCGTATCCAAACCTTGCTCCGAGGCCACAAATATGCTTTATTTCGCTTCAGGAGTTCGTCTGCTTTGCAGCCTCACAAATCAGGATTAATGTCTTTGTTCTTTATTACTATATGTTTCGCAAAAGCGCGCCGCAAACGATGGTTCTTCATTTCCGGCATATAAATGTGAAATATCTCCTATTTTCAAACCACGGAAATATGCAATACCCTGTTTTCGTTCTTCAGTGACAACTTCGGTAACGGAAGTCGGTGCTAATGCAAAGCTATTCCATAAAGTAAATGGAGAAACATTCCATAAATGAGAAAGCAATACACAGATCAGTCCAAAATGACAGAATAAAGTTATTGTTTCTGTACTTTCTTTTTCTACACGATAATAACCATTTTCACGGACATAACCGTGTTTTGCGAGGAGTGTGTCAAATTCTTTTGTAACTTTATCATATACGTCTTCCATATCAGAACATTTTGCTACTAAAGAATGTCTCCAATTTATTTTGTCCATATATTCTTCATGTTCTGTCAAATATCCCGGTGCCATATCCCACACAATTCTTGGGCGATACTTTTCTCCCTCTTTTTCAATATCCGGATAAGCTTCCGCAAGTTCCGGAGCTTTATTAACATCTA
>ULZK01023647.1_pt1 | contig 14019 bp, 10 predicted proteins | sample 1963021 | NCBI WGS metagenome assembly ULZK01 (sample SAMEA4835887, study PRJEB28245) | human gut metagenome | biome: gut microbiome; material: fecal sample | place: Denmark | collected 2008 | reverse complement strand
TATCCCTTATTTTGTATAGATTCCATATAAGCATTGGAGGTATTCCACAATTTCATCAAACGAAATAATATTAACAGGCAAGGGAAGAAATGGGATGTTATCAGAGTAAAACGAAAGAGGCATACAATCCTCACACTAATGTTATACTGTCAAATAAAAAAACGTTTTTCATCTAAAAATATCGTTGTTTTTCGTTATTATCATGTTTCCGTAAAAAGGGAAATAAATCCCATAAATAAAATGTCCCTCCTTCTTGTCCGGTTCCCCTTAAAAGATTATCTTTGCTAAAAATAAAGCGGCATGGGAAAATTTATCAATCCGTTTACGGACGTGGGTTTCAAGAAGATATTCGGCCAGGAGGTCAGCAAGGATTTGCTCATAGACTTCCTGAACGACCTGTTGGTGGGTGAGAGGTCCATAAAAGACATCACTTTTCTGGATAAAGAACTGTTGCCCGAATACATGGGTGACCGGGGTGTTATTTATGACATCTATTGCACCACGGAGGCAGGGGAGCATATCATCGTGGAGATGCAGAACCGGCAGCAGACGAACTTTAAGGAGCGTGCGTTGTTCTATCTTTCACATACCATTACGCGTCAGGGTGAGAAGGGAGCCCGCTGGGAGTTTGACCTGAAGGCCGTTTACGGTGTCTTCTTCATGAACTTCCGTCTGGAGGACACTCCCCACAAGCTCCGCACGGACATTGTCCTTTCGGACCGTGATACGCACGAAGTGTTTTCGGACAAGCTGCGGTTTATTTTTATCGAGCTTCCTTCTTTCAACAAGGAGGAAGAGGAATGCGAGACGGATTTTGAACGTTGGATATATATACTCAAGAATATGGAAACGCTGAACAGACTTCCTTTCAAAGCGCGCAAAGCCGTCTTTGAAAAACTGGAGAAGATTGTGGATATCGCTTCCCTGAGTAAAGAGGAGCGTATGAAGTATGATGAGAGCATCAAAGTATACAGGGATAATCTGGCAACGATTTCTTTTGCTAAAAATCAGGGGAAAGAGGAAGGGTTGAAGGAAGGAATCGAAAAAGGAAGAAAAGAAGGAAGAAAAGAAGGGCGCAAAGAAGGCATTCTTTCCGTAGCCCGCAATTTAAGGTCCGGTGGAATGTCCGTTGAAGCCATTGCTGCTGCAACCGGATTAAGCATCGAAGAAATAGAACAGTTAGACTGACCGGATATATCCTTTTATTTAACATAATAAGGCGGAAGAGAAGCATGAAGCTTTCTTCCGCCTTGTTTTATTTCCCGCCATAAAATCAAGTCTTTGTCAAGATTGCTTCTGCCATAATCTATAACCAAGATTATGAATGCTTATATGGAATCTATACAAAATAAGGGATAAATCCCGAATTGCCTCTCTTTCTCAAATACCATTGATAATCAACGAAATATCCTCTTATTGCAACCGGCACGAATACTACCTACCTGTCGAATGTCGTCAATCATTACTTTAAATGCAACTTTAAACGTCTATTAAATAAGTGCCGTGTAAAATATGCAAAACTCTTATTAGACAAGGGTAAGCATACTCCGGAAGAGCTTGTCAAGCTCTGTGGATTTACATCCAGAAGTGTCTTCTATTCTGCTTTTACTAAAGAAGTTGGCATGGTTCCCTCACGGTACCCCGAACAAATATTCAAAATTCCTTTGAAATACGATTGAGTCCTTTGATTAACAATAAACTATTGAGTTTTTTTAAATTTATAAATTTAAAGTTTTTCTATTATGAACAAAAAATTTTTAAGTGCAATCCTGTTCGGAACCTTAATGGTTACCTCGGCAGGAACATTTGTATCTTGTAAGGATTACGATGACGACATCGATAACCTGCAGGGACAAATTGATGCTAACAAAGCAGGCATCGAAGAACTGAAAAAGTTAATCGGTGAAGGTGACTATGTTACCAATGTAACCAAAGATGGCGATAATATTGTTGTCTCTTTCAAAAATGCCGGAGATAAAACTATCGAGCTGAAAGATGAAGTAGGCTCAATTTGCAAAGTAGAAAACGGTGAACTTTACATTGATGGCAAAGCAACAGGCATTAAAATATCTGCAGATGCTCCTGTTACTGAATTCAAGCCGGCTGTAAAAGTAGAAGATGGCAAATGGGCTGTACTTCAAGCTGATGGTACTTATAAAACAACAGGTATTCCTGCAACAGGAGTAACTGTATCTGGCTCTCAGACAGAAGGCTTTATTTTGACTTTTGTTAATGCTGAAGGCGAAGAAACTGTAATCGAATTGCCTACTGCTGCTTCTAGAATTACTAGTTTGAGCGTAGCTAACGGTGCAGAAACAACTGTAAAGTTGAACAAATATACTTTTGGTATTACTGCCGAAAATAAAAAGGCATGGGAAAAAGCTACCGGAAAAACTGTGACTTCTGCTAAATTCATCGTAGCAGATAATGCAGAAAACAAAGTTTCTGTAAGAGTGAATCCTGTAGACGTTGACGCAACGGCTATTGAATTTGTAGCTATTAACGGTAAAAATGAAGTGCTTCCTAATGTGACTTTCGTTGCTAACGAAGATAAGAACTACGCAACAGAAGTTAGAGCTGCTTATGGAAACGGACTTTATCACATGACTGTTAAACAGTTTACTTTGGCAGATGACAAGGCAAGCGATGCGTTAGATAAAGCAATGGCAGGTGATAAGGGTTATTATGCTTTGACTGCCAATAAGGTTTATCGTGCCGACTATTGAACTAAACTTCACCAAAGAAAGCTTTGGATCTAGAAATACTTTTCTTACTTCTAAGTTATACACAATACTTTTATAGATTTCATAATCGACCTTTCTTCTAGAGTTTCCTTCCTCAGACGACACAGTATTCCACTGCTGTTCCACTTCCTTAAACAGCTTATCTTTCTGTAAAGCGGCAGAAAGATCATTGTTCGGTAATCGAAAAAGGGCATCCATCATTTTTTAGTCAGTTTCTATAATAGCCATAATTTCATCGGACAAAAGTACCCATTTTACTCTATTCTGCAACACTTTCCACTAAAAATATTTATAAAACACAGGATTTTTTTAAGAAATAGGAATCTTCACATATTTTTTACCTATAAAAGCGTAGAAAATACATACTGCCACACATTAAATAAACCGGAAGAAAAGCTATACACATTATTATATGTATAAAAGTTGATGCACGTACCCCCCATGTAACATAGGAAGTTCAAACTTGGAGATGACTTTATTGTACCAAAAAAGAACAAAAAAACATTCTTTTAAAATTTCAGAAAAAAGAAGATATATGTTTTCTAACATAACAATCCTTCAAATTACCGACTAAAAGTTGCGAAAGCAGCCATTTACCTATTTTTTTGTTCACAAAACAACATCATTTAACAAAATACCGATTTTGTTTACAACTAGTAAGTTATTCTCTAATTTTGACTTATAATAAAAGAATCCTTTATACATAATGCATAGCAACAGTATATCTTGAAAAGGATTATTCATGCTTTTGAACAAAATTCATTATCTTTGTTTCCCAATCAACTAATAATTGCTATGGTAGATACAACGCATATCGTATTCTTTTCGCCTACGCATACTTCGGCGAAAATAGCTCGTGCCATCGGAGATGGTATAGGAATGGAACGCAGAATAGAAACAGACCTGACACTTGATGAGAGTATCACACCTATTGAAATTAAGAATGCACTGACTATTATCGCAGTGCCAGTTTATGCCGGCCGAGTGGCACCTATTGCCCTACAGCGAATCCGACGATTAAAAGGAGAAAATGCTCCGGTTGTTTTGGTTTCCGTTTATGGCAACCGGGATTATGAAGATGCATTAGTCGAACTAAGAGATGAGACAACCCGCTTAGGTTTTACACCACTTGCCGCCGGAGCTTTCATCGGGGAACATAGTTACAGCCGCCCCGGAATGCCTGTTGCCGAAGGACGACCGGACGCTAACGACCTGCAAATAGCGGAGCAGTTTGGTAAAGACTGCCTCAAAAAGCTCAAGAACAGTGAGGCTCCTGCCGATTTCTTTATCAAAGGTAACGTTCCTTATCGCTATGTAGCGCCGTCTACCCCGGCCGCTCCTCTATGTACAGAAGAATGTTTTGCCTGTGGCGAGTGCATTGAAATTTGCCCCACACACGCCATTTACCTTAATCAAGAAGGAAAGATAGAAACTGAAATAGCGAAATGCATCAAATGTTGCGCCTGTGTAAAAGAGTGTCCTAACGGAGCACGCATATTTGATACCCCTTATACTCCAATGTTGCACGAGAAATGTGCAGCCCGAAGAGAACCGGAACTGTTTCTTTAAACAACAAACGATGAAAAGTAGAGAACAAAGAGTATTGGTAGGCATGAGTGGCGGGATTGACAGTTCCGCCACCTGCATCATGCTGCAAGAACAAGGATATGAAGTGGTAGGAGTAACAATGCGTACATGGGATGTACCTTCAAAATTCTCCACTCCCGGACAGACAGAACCCGATGATGTGCTCGAAGCCCGGGCATTGGCAGGAAAATTAGGTATAGAACATCATGTAGCCGATGTACGTGAAGAATTTAAAGAAGTTATTGTCAAGCATTTCATTGACGAATATATGAAAGGACGCACTCCTAATCCTTGTGTAATGTGTAACCCGCTTTTCAAAGAACGTATTCTGTGCGAATGGGCAGACCAAACTAATTGTGCCCACATATCTACAGGTCATTATTGCCGTCTGGAAGAACATAACGGACACCTATATATAATAGCAGGAGATGATATGACCAAAGACCAGTCTTATTTCCTGTGGAAACTTCCACAGGAAATTCTGCGCCGTTTCATCTTTCCACTCGGAACATATACCAAACAAGAAGTACGGGAATATCTTCGTCAAAAAGGTTTTGAAACAAAAGCACAGGGAGGCGAAAGTATGGAAATCTGTTTTATCGAAGGAGACTATCGTGATTTTCTTCGTTCTCAGTGCCCGGATATCGATACAAAAATAGGACCCGGATGGTTTGTCGATAATAAAGGGTTAAAAATAGGGCAACACAAAGGCTTTCCTTATTATACTATCGGACAACGAAAAGGACTGGAAATAGCCTTAGGTCGTCCGGCTTATGTATTAAGAATCAATGCAGAGAAAAACACCGTCATGCTGGGAGATGCAGAAGAGCTGAAAACCGAATATATGTTGGTGGAAGACTATCAGATAACCGATATGCAGGAACTGATGCAATGCAAAGATTTAGCTGTCCGCATCCGTTATCGAAGCAAGCCCATTCCTTGCCGTGTAGCTGTTCTTGACGAAAAACACTTGCTGGTGCGTTTCTGTTCCGAGGCTTCTGCCATTGCTCCGGGACAGTCTGCCGTATTTTACGATGGACGGAGAGTATTGGGAGGTGCTTTCATTGCATCTCAACGGGGAATCCGTAAAATAGCAGCCGATAACCAAGATAAATTATAAACGATGAAAATACACTACGGAATTATTATAATGTGTTGTCTGCTCAATGCCTGCCAGCCGGCTTCCCAAAATCCTCGTATTTATGACTCAGGAATTTCGCAGGAATTGGCAGAACTCAGAAAACAAGAAATCAATGAATTGAAATACGACCTTCGTTTATCTATTCCAAAACAAAAATCAATGCCGGTAGAGGGAGAGATACACGTTCGGTTCCGGCTGAACAAAGCACAAGAGGTTATCCTCGATTTCAGAGAAGAAGCGGATAAGATAAAAGAAGTATCCGCAAACGGACTGCCGACATCTTATGAATTCCGTAACGAACATATTATTCTGCCGAAGAATACAACACAGAAAGGAGAGAACGACATATATATCCGCTTTACTGCCGGCAATCAGTCTCTGAACAGAAACGACGAGTTCCTGTATACCTTGTTAGTACCCGACAGAGCGCGAACCGTTTTTCCGTGTTTTGAGCAACCTAACCTCAAAGCCTCTTTCACACTGCAATTGGACATCCCGTCTGAATGGGTTGCCGTCTCCAACACCTATATTAATAAGGAAGAAGAACGTGAAGGAAGAAAAAGCATTTATTTTGCTCCGACCGAGCCATTAAGCACTTATCTGTTCTCATTTGTTGCCGGAAAGCTGGACAAACAAGAATATAAGGAAGGAAGCAGAAAGATTTCGGCTTACTATCGGGAAACAGACCCGAAGAAATTAGCACAATTAGATACTATTTTCAAGCAAGTTATGGCTTCCCTCCATTGGCTGGAAGATTATACCGGGGTCTCCTACCCGTTTGCCAAATATGATTTCATCATTCTACCCGGTTTTCAATACGGAGGCATGGAGCATACCGGCGCTACTTTATATAACGACAATCAGATGTTTCTGAGTGAGCATCCTACCCCTGATGAAGAGTTGAGACGTACCGAACTTATTGCACACGAAACAGCTCATATGTGGTTTGGCGACTTAGTTACAATGAACTGGTTTGATGATGTATGGACAAAAGAAGTTTTTGCCAACTACTTCGCCGCCTGCATCAGCGAACCTTTATACCCGGACATTAATCATCAATTGAACCGGATTAAAACATTCACTGCTTCTTCACTTTCGGAAGATCGTACTCCCGGTACGACCTCCATCCGCCAGCCGTTGGACAATTTAAGAAATGCCGGACTGATTTATGGACAAATCATCTATAATAAAGCTCCCGTGATGATGATAAAACTCGTAGAACTGATGGGAGAAGACAAGTTCAGAGAAGGAATCCGGGAATATCTCAACACATACGCCTACAGTAATGCCACATGGAATGATCTGATACGCATTTTGGATAACAAAACGGCAGAAGATTTGGCTGCTTTCAGTGATGTATGGGTAAATCAAAAAGGAATGCCCACTATACGTTTTGCCCAAAAAGACGGGAAACTGCAAATCTGTCAAGAAGACCCTTACCACCGGGGAATCACTTGGCCCCAGCGCTTCCATGTCACTTTATGTGGTGAGCAACGGGATAGTATTCTGGAAGTCAACCTGACCGACAGTTTATGCACATTACCACTGCCTTTCCCCGTCCGCTATATTCTTCCAAACACAGACGGCCGTGGTTATGGTCTGTTCATACCCGACAGTCATACACTACCATGGCTGCTGGCACATTGGCAAGAAACAGCCGATGACACCGCACGAGAAGCCTTGCTTATGCTTCTGTATGAGAATTATCAAGCCAAACATTTCACAGACGAAAAATGGAGCAGCAGTTTGTTAACCGGACTTAGTAAAGAAAAGAATCCTTTAATAGCCTCAACCATTATCGGTTATTTGGGAAATCCTCTCCGCACATTAGCATTTGAAAAGAAACAAGAAATGGAAGAAGCAATGTTCCGCCTTAGCGAAACTCACGCCATTCCCTCTTGCCGCATCCAGCTTTTACGAAGCTTGATTCAAAACGCTACATCTGACCGAAGCTTACAAAAGCTCTACAGCATTTGGACAAATCAATCCGGCAAGCAACTGAATGAAAGAGACTATACAACTTTGGCGTATATTCTCTCACTTCGTATGCCGGAGCAAAGCAAAACACTTCTGACCACCCAGCGTCAACGTCTCAAAAATCCCGACCGTTTACGTGAATTCGACTTTATCTCACGTGCAGTCACCCCCGATACACTGGAACTTGATGCTTTATTCCGGTCTTTAATGTTAGCAGAAAATCGTAGAATAGAGCCTTGGACTGCCACCGTATTAAGTTATCTGAACCATCCGGCCAGAGAAAGTTATTCGATAAAATATATCCGCCCGGCATTGGAAGCTTTGTTGGATGTACAACGTACCGGAGATATTTTCTTCCCCAAAAACTGGGTAAACGCATTGCTCTCCCAGTATCGGAGTCCTGAAGCGTATCGTGAAGTAGAAGCATTCTTTGCTGCACACCCCGACTATCCGGTCTTGCTGAAAAACAAGATTCTCCAAGCGGCTTATCCGCTTTACAGAGCTAATAGACAAAAATAAGAATCAAGGAAGTTGCATAACCCCGCGATAAACAGCGTGTCGTAAAGTGCCCATTTCATCGTCGCCATCATAATCCCAGTACATAGCTCCTAGCATACCCTGCCGGTGCAGAAAGCGACATTTAAGCTCGATGGATTGGGCATTTTCATAATTCACGACGACTGTTCCTTTGGAATTAACCAAATAAGGAACTTGTGCCACACTATCCCAGCGACTATACAGACTGTCGATAGATATGATATGGCGATAATCCAAAGACTCAGGCGCCTCGTTGGTTCCATGCCCATAGAAAGGAATCCCCAATACCAGACGCTGTACCGGAAAACCACCGGCAATATGCCCGGCCACTGCCTTCTCACAAGACCATTCCTCCGTCATGTCCGAACAATGCAAGGCTGCATGATGAAAAGGCGCCTCTTCCATATCATAGGCCATAATATTTACATAATCCACATACGGTTCGATAGCTCTAAAATCATAATAACGCCCGGTGGCAGCAGTAGCTATCGTCAGAAGTTTGTCCTTCCCGACAGCCTGCCGGACATCACGCATCAAAAGAGTAAAATTCTCCTTATCGGCAGAAGAAAAAGATATGCCGGCCGTTCCACTACCCGGATACTCCCAGTCAATATCAATACCGTCCAATCCAAATTTATCAATCACTCTTCTGCAATCGGCAGCAAAAGCAGTACGAGTACTGTCATTGGCCGCCATTTCACTGAAACGGCTACTACCCCAGCCTCCCACAGACAATAAGACCTTTAAAGAAGGTTTTTCCTTTTTCAAACCCACTATCATCTGCAGGCGAGGCTCGTTATCTATCCGTATTCCCTTGTTATCATCCGCCACATGCCCAAAAGCATAATTGATATGAGTCAGGCACGATGTTTCGGGAGTACTTACTCCCCATGAAGTAACATAAGCCAACACCACATACCGAGATTCATTTCCCGGTATACCAGTATCTGCCGACTTCTTCTTATTCAGACAAGAAGCCAATAATACAACCAGCAGCAGAGATAACAGCCTGAATATTTTCATCCCAAAGGAGATTGATTATTTACTCAACTCGCGCGAACGTTCTCCCAAATATCCTCCATGATGACGTTTGCTATATTCCTCAATGGTAAAACCGGTACGTTTCATGGTTTCCACTACCAGGATATCTCCAATCACCGTCATCACGGTAGTAGAAGTGGTGGGAGTCATACCCAATGCACAGACTTCATCGGGATGTCCGGTGCATAAACAAATATCAGACTCACGAGCCAACGGACTATCCGCATTTCCCGTTATAACAATATATTTCAGCGTTGGGTTCAACGTATGAGCCAATTGTGTGAGTTCCACTATTTCGCGGGTCTTACCGGAATTAGAAATCAACAACAACAAATCATTCTCCTGCAATATGCCCAAGTCTCCGTGTTGTGCTTCGCTGGGATGCAGAAATACTGCCGGAATGCCGGTCGAACAAAATGTGGTAGCAATATTCATGGCTATCTGTCCGGCTTTTCCCATTCCGGTAGTCACCAGTTTACCCCTTTTGTTATGTACTTGCTCAACAATCAGAGCTACAGCCTTCTCATAAGCATCCGAAACCGGAATATTTAATACGGCTTCCGCCTCTTTCTTCAACAATTCGTGTATAGATGTCATCATAAGTAACAGAGATATTTATTTTAATAGTTCGGTTAGTTCTTCCCGGTTATCCGCCACGGCATAATAACTGTTCAGCGGATGATGTGCAAAATGCTGTGTTTCCAGTCCTTTCAGAAATTCCACAATGCCATTCCAGAATCCATTGATATTGTAAAATATGACTTTTTTATGGTGATAATCCAATGTGGCTGCAGCCATCACATGAAATATTTCGTCCAAAGTACCCACTCCGCCCGGCAGTGCCACCACTACATCCGCTTCGTGCAACATAACATCTTTGCGGTCGCTCAGATTGTCTGTACGAAAGGTAACATCCAACAAATCGCTCACCCTTCCGCGTTCTTCCAGTTTGGTAGGAACCACGCCCATCACCATACTTCCGTTTTCTTTGGCAGCACGGGCAACACATTCCATCAAGCCGATATTGGCTCCGCCATATATCAAGGTCTTTCCGTTTTGTCCCATCCAAGTTCCCAGTTCACGCGCTTTATCGAAGTAAACAGGGTCTATATTATCAGACGCAGAACAAAAAATAGCAATCTTATCCATTCTCTTGAATTCTGTTATTGAATACAAATATCTGCATTTTTTGAAGAACAACAATAACTTTTGTTGTATTTTTGTCCACCGAAACAGAATTGAACTAAAAAACAATGTCCTATAATACTTTCACTTTGTCAAACGGGCTGCGTATTATTCATGCACCCAACCTCTCTAAAGTAGCCTATTGCGGTTTTGCGGTAGATGCCGGAACACGTGATGAATATGAACAAGAGCAAGGAATGGCGCATTTTGTAGAACACCTTATCTTTAAAGGTACAGAGAAAAGACACGCCTGGCATATACTGAACCGTATGGAAAATGTGGGCGGAGACCTCAATGCCTATACCAATAAAGAAGAAACAGTAATTTACAGCGCTTTTCTGGCAGAACACTTTCCGCGTGCAGTAGAACTGCTGGCAGATATTGTGTTCCACAGTACTTTCCCCCAACATGAGATAGACAAGGAAGTAGAAGTGATTATCGATGAAATCCAAAGTTATGAAGATAGTCCTTCCGAACTTATCTTTGATGACTTTGAAGAACTGATATTCCCCAATCACCCCTTAGGAAGAAATATTCTGGGAAAACCGGAACTCTTGAGACAATTTACCAGCCGAAATGCGTTGGAGTTTACAGCACGCTTCTACAAAACAACCAACATGGTCTTTTTTGTGCAAGGCAATATCGATTTCAAGAAGGTAATCCGGACAGTAGAAAAAGCTGTAAGCGATATATCGCTGAGCGAAACAAACCGTCAGCGTATCGCTCCCTTTACCTATATTCCACAGACACTGACCATCAACAAAGATACCCACCAGGCACATGTCATGATAGGCAGCCGGGGATATCATGCATACGATGAAAAACGAACCGGACTCTATCTGCTCAATAATATATTGGGAGGACCCGGCATGAACAGCCGCCTGAACCTGGCACTCCGTGAACGCCGCGGACTGGTATATAATGTAGAGGCCAACCTGACTTCTTATACCGATACGGGTGTATTCTGCATCTATTTCGGAACTGACACAGAAGACGTGGACCATTGCATCCGACTGGTACACAAAGAACTGAAAAAGCTACGTGACAATAAACTAACCGGTGCCCAACTGACTGCCGCCAAGAAACAGATTATCGGACAAATCGGTGTGGCAAGTGACAACTTTGAAAACAATGCACTCGATATGGGAAAAGCATTTCTGCATTACGGCAAATTTGAAGGTCCGGGAGAAGTCTTTAAACGTATAGAAGCCTTGACTGCAGAGCAATTACTGGAAATAGCCAATGAAATGTTTGCCGAAGAATACCTTTCTACACTTGTATACTCATAGAAAATCGTATCTTTGCAAAATAAAACCTAACTAATATCATAATGACATGAAAAAGCTTCATTTATGCCTTATCAGTACTTTACTGGCTGCTTCTGTGCATGCACAAAGTATTGATTACACAAAAGGGCTGAGCATTTGGTTTGACAAGCCCAATAATCTGGACGGACGTGCTTCTTGGTATGCCCCGACTGCCGACAAATCATGGGAAAGTAACTCTTTGCCAATCGGAAACGGAAGTCTGGGAGGAAATATACTGGGCTCGGTAGCTGCCGAGCGTATTACACTGAATGAAAAGACTCTATGGCGCGGTGGTCCGAACACAGAGAAAGGAGCTGACTATTATTGGAATGTCAACAAGGAATCAGCTCACCTATTGCCTGAAATACGACAAGCATTTGTTGAAGGGAATCAAAAAAAAGCAGAAGAGCTTACCCGCCGCAATTTCAACGGACTGGCAGATTACGAACCCAGCCGCGAAACTCCGTTCCGTTTCGGTTCTTACACCAGTTTGGGAGAAGCATACATTGAAACAGGACTGAGCGAGATAGGCATGACAAACTACAAACGCGCCCTCTCTCTGGATTCCGCTCTCGCTGTTGTAAGCTTCCATAAAGACGGTGTAAACTATGAGCGTAAATATTTTGCATCCTACCCCGACAGTGTTATGGTTATTAAGTTTACAGCCGACAAACCGGGTATGCAGAATCTTGTATTCAGTTACGGAGCAAACCCCGAAGCAACAGGCACCATAAAAGCGGACGGAAATAACAGCCTGCTTTATACCGGACGTTTGAAAAACAATCAAATGAAGTTTGCCCTTCGCATCCGTGCCATCCATAAAGGAGGAAACCTGACTGCCACTGACGGGAAACTCATTGCACAAGGAGCTGATGAAGTCATTTTTCTCTTAACAGCTGACACCGACTACAAATTGAACTTTGACCCGGACTTTAAAGACCCGAAAACATACGTAGGTGCAGACCCGGAACAGACCACTCTTGCCATGATGAATACTGCCGCCGGCAAAAGCTATAATGAGTTGTGCGAACGCCACAAGGCTGACTATACTAACCTGTTTAACCGGGTAAAACTGACACTAAACCCTCATGCCCCCATGACGTTACAGTATCCGGCAGTTACCGATCTGCCCACCTACCAACGTCTGGCCCGTTACCGTAAAGGCAATCCCGACTATAAACTGGAAGAAATTTATTATCAGTTCGGCCGTTACCTGCTGATAGCCAGTTCCCGTCCCGGCAACCTTCCCGCCAACCTTCAAGGTATGTGGGCCAATGGTGTGGACGGTCCATGGCACGTGGATTACCATAACAATATCAATATCCAGATGAACTATTGGCCTGTCTGTTCCACTAATCTAGGCGAATGTGCATGGCCATTAATCGATTTTATCCGCACATTGGTAAAACCGGGAGAAAAAACAGCCCGGGCATACTTCGGTGCACGTGGCTGGACAGCATCCATCTCCGGCAATATCTTCGGATTTACTTCTCCGCTGACAGACGAAGATATGTCATGGAATTTCAATCCCATGGCAGGACCGTGGTTAGCTACTCACATATGGGATTACTATGACTACACACGCGACAAAAAATTCCTGAAAGAAACAGGGTATGACCTGATTAAAAGCAGTGCCAACTTTGCCGCAGACTACCTGTGGCATCGCCCTGACGGCACTTACACAGCCGCCCCATCCACCTCTCCCGAACACGGACCGGTAGATCAGGGAGCCACCTTCGTACATGCCGTCATTCGCGAAATTCTGCTGGATGCCATCGATGCCAGCAAAGTATTGGGAGTAGACGCTAAAGAACGTAAACAGTGGCAACACGTATTGGACAATCTGGTTCCCTATCAAGTGGGTCGTTACGGTCAACTCATGGAGTGGTCGGTAGATATTGATGACCCCAAAGACGAACACCGCCATGTAAACCATCTGTTCGGCCTGCATCCGGGGCATACAGTCTCTCCTGTCACGACTCCCGAATTGGCACAAGCCGCCAAAGTAGTATTGGAACACAGAGGTGACGGCGCGACCGGTTGGAGCATGGGATGGAAATTAAACCAATGGGCACGTCTGCAAGACGGGAACCATGCATACAAGCTCTTCGGCAACTTACTGAAAAACGGAACAATGAATAACTTATGGGACACTCACCCACCCTTCCAAATTGACGGTAACTTTGGAGGCACGGCAGGCATTACCGAAATGTTGCTGCAGAGCCACATGGGATTCATTCAGTTATTGCCCGCACTTCCCGATGCTTGGAAAAACGGTGCTGTAGAAGGATTATGTGCTAAAGGTAATTTTGAAGTCGACATAACATGGGAAAACGGTAGCCTGAAAGAAGCCACTATCCTGTCTAAAGCAGGTGCTCCCTGCCATGTGAGATACGGCAACAAGACGCTCACCTTCAAGACCTCAAAAGGCAAAACTTACAAGATTGCAATGGAAAACGGAGAGTTAAAAAACCTCCGTTAACCCCTCATTCCACACGTA